>Ga0310691_10004304_pt1 | contig 16117 bp, 15 predicted proteins | sample 176DNAGHGlowgp2_FD_203887 | JGI IMG/M metagenome (GOLD analysis project Ga0310691, IMG submission 203887) | Sheep rumen microbial communities from Palmerston North, Manawatu-Wanganui, New Zealand - 1766 DNA GHGlow gp2 (v2) (version 2) | ecosystem: Host-associated > Mammals > Digestive system >...
ACCAATATATTATTAAACGTTATCAAGAAATATCCCGAAATGACTGCAACAACCATTCCTATCACACCTGAACATACGTACAATGACAACATTTGTTAAACCTCATTTCATTTATCATAGTGTTTTCTCGTTTCCATATCACTTTTAATATTTTATTCTTTCAACATAATCTCCACGCGACTCTGAATTATGTTTATAACATCTTCTTTGCTTTTATCACCGGAAAAGGGTGGCTCTGTATTTACCGGAATGATGGATCCGTCCTAAACGGAAGGGTGGCGCTCAAACTCCGGACAGGTGGTTCAAACAGCCCCAGAGTATTTACATAATTGTATTTTTCTGAGCAATTTCAAAATGAAGATTAACTTATTTTCATTTTAATAATGTCCGGATAGAGGGCAAATAACAGTTCTAAATTTAATCTGTTATATCCTTTAATCAAAGTATACGGCATTACTATATCTATGCTTTCACCTGGAGCCAATCTTATTATTGGATCTTTATTATCAACATTAAGATAATTGTATGCGTATAAATCGAGACCATTAGATGTATTATCAGTAGCAATGGTTGTATTATATATAGCCATATCTTTTTCCACGATACCTGGATTATAAAATCGCAACTTTACTAACAATACATCTATTTTTCCAGATGTAAGCAATTGAGCCTGATCTTTAAAATAATCTGATTCAGGATATCTTGATACTAACGAATCAAAAGACGTTATTTCCAAATTGATGAATGATACATCATATCCGCCAATACTAAGAGTTTCATCTGTTTCTACTTCTATAATGTTCGGATTAGGATACATAGCATTAATCTTCTTGTAGTTTATTATGAATACTGTAATAAGAGCCATCAGTGTACCTATTATAAACAAATAGATAGCAAGCTTATTTTTCAATAGTGCCTCCCTTTAGTTTGATTATAATATCTGCAATATTTGTAAGTAACTCCTTATTATGAGATGCTAAAATAACTATAGCTCCCCTTTCTTTAGCTTCTCTTATAAGATTATTCACCGGTTCTATACTGTCTTCATCTAAGGCATTATATGGTTCATCAAGTATTACCAATTCATTCTCTTCAAAAAATGCCGCAGCAATACCAAGTTTTTGCTTCATTCCGAGTGAAAATTTTTTGTACTTCTTCTTAGAGTCAGGATCTAAACCCACTTTTTTAATATATTCTCTTATCGATTTTTCATTTGAAACATCTCTGATGGAGCTTAACAGTTTCAAATTATCAAACGCAGACATATTAGAAACAAATGCTGGATTCTCAATAAGTATTCCCGTATCATTAGGAAAATCAATATCTCTTCCCAATACTTTTCCATCAATACATACTGTGCCGCTTGTAGGTAAAATAAGACCGCAAATCGCACGCATTAGCATTGTTTTTCCACTTCCGTTTTCACCACACAAACCATATATAGTACCAGATTGAAAGGACAGATTAACGTTCGAAAGAACGATAGTATCACGTATTTTTTTTGATAAATTACTAATCACAATATTCATAATACATTCTTAATAAAAATCTTTTCTTTTAGTCTTAATAATTGTAAATGCTGATAGAATAATAGTTAAAAAAATACCATACATTATACTTTGGATTAAAGATACGCCTTTGTAGCACAATATTTCATTTCTAAGGATCATGCAATAATTCCCAGGAAGAAGCAGAGAATTATAGTATGCCCCGATAACCAGAATCATTATTGATGTTACAAAGGCCACTTTTGCATCAACAAATATACATAAGATTGTTTGAAAATTCACTAACATGTAAGTTCCAAGAAAAATCATAATAATTGTCTGTATCAAAAATTTATCATCTGATAGTACAGATAAATCAATTCCCTTGCGTACACTTATTAACGCAATCGAATCAGAACGTCTCCACCCATATATAAATATGTATGTTATGGTAGCCATAATCATGATATAAAGGGATATTATTGTATTGCTTATGCCACCAATTAAGGTTGCAAAGGCTATCTTTGTCCTTTTTAACGCTCCCATAACTGCTTTATGTTCAAATGCGCCTGATCTGGCAGAAGAAAAATCACCAACAATAAAGCACAAGAATATATAATTTATCAACCAAACATAAGGTACTTCAAATCTTATTCCTATGCCAGGAATATACTTTTCCATTCCAATGAACAGATTAATCGCAGCATAAAATGCTCCAACAGTATAGTGACTATTTGTTGTAATCATATATATTTCAGCATTTTTGATTTCAATATAATATAGTATTATCAACAGAACGTAATAACTGATATACTTAAGATAATTATGTGAAATCATCCTTTTTAAATAGAATTTAATATACATCCATCTTTTTCTCTATATAATATGAATAAGTAATAATGACTATCATTAATAACATCTCGCATACTATCGGTAAAACTTGCAATCTTTCCAATTGTGCAGGGTTTAAGAATGAATAGGGTATCCAACCTGATATATTTAATTCCCCAAGAACAGCATATAAAGTTACACAAACAAGAAAAGGATAAACAACATTCAAAAAGGGACCAATACCGAAATTACCAAGTGATACTGCACATGATGCTAACAAACCCGTAAAAACAAAAATAAATAATAAATATATGAATATGTACTGATACGGCCTGGTATAGAATATTTCAGCCATAAAAGATTCACTACTTATCGCAAAAAACCCGGTTGCATTGTTAGGTATAATTGATGGCAATGTCATAGCGGTAAGATAGAGATTTAGTAACAGCGGAAAAACAGAAAGTAATCCCCCCAATATAAAGGCTGCGCATAGTTTTGAAAAGAAGTATGCACTTTTTCCTGCTCTTGCCATTACAATTGTCCTATATCGTGTTTTACATTCAAGTGATATTGCATTTCCTGCAGGAAGTGTAGAAAGTAGTGGAACCAAAATAAAAAAAGAAAAATATTGAAATGAAAACGCCTCTCCACCAATCCATTTTGTAAAAACAGTATGAGGTACAAGCATGCTCGGCCAAACTTTTTTATATACTTCCAAGTAATGTCTGACAGAAAAAGATTCTTTTATATATTGTGAAATCGACAATAATACTCCTGTTGCAAACGAAATCCAAAAACCCGGATTAAATAGCGCTATTATAATATTGTTTTTAAGTAATCTTTTAAATAGTCTCATTAGTTATATTCTCTGTAACAAATTCTATTCTTGTCCAAAACAATAATTGTATCGTCTTCATCCAGTACATAACTTCCATTATCATTAAACACGAGCAAACACATTTCATCTTCATTTTCAAAAAACTCTCTAAATACCCAAAAATAATAGTTTGCCTCGTAGGTTTCGTTTGGCTCGAATAAGTAATGCATACCTGTTACAGGATGGTCCGATTGCTGAGCAGTTGAAAAGAATAATTCATTTAAAAATGAACCCGGCGAATCAGGTGAGACGCCAAATTTAACACTTACATCATTAACTTGATACTCATAAGCCTCGTTTAATTTATTAGTTACCTTGACATGCATAACTAAGAAAACATAATTCCCGTTAAATGCTCCGTTTTCATCAAAATCATTACCATCATCAAATCTCTTGAATGCAGATAATACTTCTCCGGGAAAGTCACTATCATCTGGTATATCTCTGTCAAAGTAATAGTCTATTATTTCAATTTTCTCTTTATTCATTTCGACAATGATAGGAAATATATCATCTTCTTCCTTTTTGTCATTTTTATAATTTGGATCATCTTTTGATACTGCATCGGTCTTATTTACAATATTTAAGTAAGCACTATCATACGATAACTGCTCTAAATCATTACTCACAAGCTCAGAGGTATCAATAATATTCAAATTATCTTTGTCTTTGATTTTAGGAGTTGAAGAGTAACTAACGATGCCTTTGTACGTTAAAATGATAATTCCTACAAAACCCATGCAATAAAATGCAATATTGCAAAATATATAAAGTATTTTTTTCATATAAAAACACCATAATAAAGCAGTGTCACTTTTTCTTTCGTGACACCGCTCTTTAAACTTAAGGAATATAATCTGTTGCGGGAAGTACCCCACTTTCATAAACGCTATCCGGACTCCATTTACCAGATGCTGTAGTTCCACTTAGATTTGGTTCGGCAAAAATCTGACACATAGGAAATCCTCTTTCTTTAACTTCATTAAACATAAATCTCTTATAATTTGTTGCAAAATAGTAACGATATCCCTGCGAACAATTGTAAGCAGTGGCGTCTACATATCCGCCCCAAACTGCCGCAACATAATTTCCACTGCAAATCATACAATTCATATAACTTGAAGAATAGTCTAGTTTTTGCCGAGCCTCAGTTTTATATTGATCTCCGGCATTAAGAACATATGAGAAATCTGTGTCTTGAGTATTTCCAGCACTAACATATAAAAATGGCATGACATTAATGGATAATAAAACTAACATGAAAAATGTAGATACTCTTATTATCGTTTTCATAATTTATCGTCTCCTTTCAAAAACAGTGCCTAAGGCATCAAAAAAATGATTTATGATTATCTATTTATGAACATATGATAATTATCATTCATTATCAATATTGTTTATCTAAGACGACCATTTTATTGACTAAAACGACATTTTCGTTGCTTGATGTGAGTGAAATATCCTTCTTATAATGATTATGGCCATCGCATGATGGACTACTAATCATTATGGAGGATGCTATATGTTAGATTACAACCGAATTGATCTTTCTAAAGTCAGTAATTGCGTCTAATGTAAATCAAAGACAAAGCCATTTCTATATTTTCACTCGGATTATTTAAAATATTCATTCGAGATACTCTTCTATCTCCTTTACTCTTCTCGAAGAATGTCCCAATATTATTATTATCTTCTGTTCCGATACCGGAGTAGTTGGATTAAAAAAACCGTCCAACCCTGATTTCGCATTCATAGAATAGGTTGCTAATTCAATTTTATCTGCTTTTTTTCAATTATTTCAAATTCTAATCCATGGGGTATTTCTTTTTCTAGATAGTATCCAACAGACTCATCGTATCTGATACCTTTTATCGTATCATTATTACAGATTGGGTCAGAAACCTTATCTGCATATACAGATAGATTCAAATATGATGATAAAACCATTACAGCCAATAGCAACCATACCCTTTTTCCTTTCATCGTCTTTTGTAAACGGTATACTATTTTCCATAGCTGACGGCATTTAATTTTCCATAGTTTCGGCACTTTATTTTCCATAGATCACGCCTTTGGGGATATACTCATCCTCGGAGGTGATAGGAAAGGTGAAAGATTGGATGATCTACGAGAAAATTCAGGAACTGAAACGAAACAAACTGAACAAGTCCCAGGTAAGCCGTCGGCTTGGGATAGATTACAAGACGGTACTGAAGTACTGGGATATGAAGCCTGATGGGTTTGCAAAGGCACGGGATCAGGCTAAGGAACGAACAAAGAAGGCTGACAAATACAGGGATATCGTCCTTGAGTCGCTTAGGAAGTATCCCGACATGACTGCAGCCCAGATCTATGACAGGATCAAGGAAGTGACAGGCAATTCGGAGCTCGATGTCAGGGAACGGGCATTCAGAAACTATGTTGTATGGATCAGAAAAGAGTACGGCATAAAGAAACCGGATGCTACCAGACAGTATGAAGCGGTTGCGGATCCGTCAATGGGAAGTCAGGCACAGGTGGATATGGGTGAGATATCCCTTGAGACTGATACCGGCCGACATAAGAAAATCTATGCATTTGGCATGGTCCTGTCAAACTCACGATATAAGTACATCTATTGGATAGACCACCCCTGGACCAATGCAGATTTCGTTGAAGCGCACATAAAGGCCTTCACATACTTGGGTGGAATGCCACGGCAGATAGTATACGATCAGGACAAAGTCCTTGCCGTCAGCGAAAACCACGGTGACATCATATATACTGCCGGATTCCAGAACTATCACGATACGGTGGGATTTGATATATATCTGTGCAGAGGATCTGATCCTGAGAGCAAAGGCCGCATAGAGAATGTAATTAAATACGCCAAGCATGGGTTTGCAGAGCATCGCATTTTTCATGACATAGACAGTTTTAATGAGGACTGTATCGCCTGGCTTGAACGCACAGGCAACGCAAAGGTTCATGAAACAACAAAAAAGATACCGGCTGAAGTATTCGCCCTCGAAAAGGAATACTTAAAACCGGTATCAGAATACAGTTTTGCAAAACCTGTCAACGCAAGTATAGACTATCTTGTCCGCAAAGACAACGTAGTTCTTTATAAAAGCAACAGATACAGGGTGCCCAAGGGCACGTACAGTAAGGGGAAGAAAGTCCATATCCTTCCGGAAGGCAATGAAATATCCATTGTAGATGCCCTTACCGGGGAAATATATGCGACACACCCTATCTGTCTGGGAAAGGGTGAGTTGATCGGCTCATCATCTCATGACCGGCGAGATATGAGCCAGTCACTGAAGGATCTGGATACAGCGGTAAAGGGTCTGTTTGATAATGATGAAGCCGTTGCAGACTTTCTATCTCATGTACATTCGGAGAAGATTCGATACTACAGGGACCAGCTGCTCGAGATCCGCAGACTGTATAGGGAATGGGATACAGATACCATCCTCGAGGCCGTGGATTACTGCAGAGAAAGGAACCTGTATTCGGCATCCGAGCTTAAATCGGCTATTTATTTCTTGTCCCAGTATAAGGAAGACAGCGTAAAAGTCGCCAATGCAGGCGTTGTGTTACTGCCTGAGAAATATCGTGGCGGATCCCCTCCGATCCGTGAACTGAGTTTATACGAAACAGTCATGGAAAGGAGCCGCAATGATGGATAAAACACAAACAATAAAAGCGTCAGCCCAGACCCTTGGGCTGACACATACCAAGATATCTCTTGATGAGATACTACATACAGCACAGGAAAACGACTATAGCTATCTGGATCTTATAGGATATGTTTTGGACTGTGAGATAACATACCGCCAGGACAAGGCAAGGGAAAAACGCATAAAGGAAGCCGGCTTCCCATACCCGAAATACCTCAAGGACTTTGACTTGAGTTTCTGTAAGGCCATCAGCAAGAAACAGTTTAAACAACTGTCAGAACTTGCGTGGATAGACGGGATATACAACTTGATACTGTCCGGACCTCCGGGAGTTGGGAAAACACATCTGGCTATCGGTCTTGGATATCAGGCCTGCGAAGAAGGTTATAAGGTCAGTTATACGACCATGCAGTCCCTTATAAAAACGCTTAGGACCGAAGAGATCGACCGACACGCCGGTGTAAAGATGCGACGGATAAGGGCATCAAACCTTCTGATTATAGATGAAGTGGGATATCTTCCGATAAACGCAACGGAAGGAAACATGTTCTTCCAGCTGATATCCGAACTGCAGGAACGGACAGCGATCATCATAACAACAAACAAGGGATTCGAAGAATGGACAGAATTCCTTGGGGACGCGGCGCTTGCGACCGCGATACTTGACAGACTCGCATACCAATGCGACAAGATCCCGATGAACGGGAAGAGCTACAGGCTCGAAAACAGAAAATCATTTTTAGAAGAAACGGTATAATGGCAGGTATGGAAAATAAAATGCCGCGGACTATGGAATCTTAAATGCCGCGGATTATGGAAAATTATCTGCCGAAATTTATGGAAAAGTACTTGCCGGTTACATCTTTTCCTCCTACATTTATTCATACATATTACAACAGGAACGTTCCTATACGAACTTATGTCATTTTCTTTTTCAATGCATTTAGCTTGAAATGACAATTATGCTGTTTTAATCGACTTTTTCCATCTATATTATTATAATTGTTATAAATGCCAATCTAATGCATGTGTCAATCGAAAAATCGGTCGAGGATTGGCGATTATAAATTACATTCTATTCCAAAATTATGATTTCTTTTCATTTTTTGGGAATAGCTGTATGATAAATTATACAAAAAAGGATTTTGTGACCATGAAACTTATTAAAAGACATCATTATCTATCAAATCTCATATCCATGATTGACACGCCTGATATCAAAGTCATTACGGGAATACGAAGATGTGGCAAATCTGTCTTAATGCAGAATTTTATAGAATATCTTACTCAATATGAGCCGGATATAAATATAATAACTATAAACCTTCAGGATTTGGATTTTTCAGAACTTAAAGATTATCAAACACTCCATGCTTACTGCATGAAAAATTATAAAAGAGGGTCGCGTAACGCTCTTATCATAGATGAAGTCCAATTGTGTGATCATTTCGAACTTGCTATCAATAGCCTTCATTCCAAAAATATATTTGATATCTATATAACCGGTTCAAACGCTTTCTTATTAAGCAGCGATCTTGCCACCCTTTTCACGGGTCGAACAATGGAAATTAAGGTATTTCCATTTTCTTTTGACGAATATTTATCATATTTTGAAAAAGAAAATGATCTTGACAGAGCCTTTGATAACTATGTCCGTATCGGGGGATTGCCCGGTGCATATGTATACAACACCGAAAAACAACGACACACATATGTAGCTGAAGTATACAATACTATACTTGTAAAGGACCTCGTACAGAAATATAAGATACGTAATCAGGCTGAATTTTTAAGAATAGCTGATTATATGCAGGACAATATATCCAATTTACTATCCGCTAATAACATATGTGAATCGCTAAATCGGAGCGGCAGCTCAATCACGGTAAAGACTGTTTCAAAATATATCTCATACCTGGAAAATGCATTTTTGTTATACAGGGCTGTTCGTTACGATCTGAGCGGCCGCAAATATCTTAATTCAGGTGTAAAGTACTATCTTTCTGATCCCAGTATACGCTACGCAATCCTAGGCACCAGAAACATGAATTTTGGAAATATGTATGAAAACATAGTTTATATGGAATTATTGCGCCGTGGATATGATGTTTACGTGGGAAAGTTGTATAAAAGCGAAATAGATTTTGTTGCCACCAAACAAGAAGAACGCATTTATATACAAGTAAGTGATGATATCTCGTCTCGGAAAACGTTTGAACGAGAAATAAAGTCACTTCTCGCCATTCATGATGCATATCCTAAATATATCATCGCAAGGACCCGACACGAAGATTATGATATCGATGGAATTAAAGTCTTAGATTTGCCAGGGTGGCTGGTCAATGGTTAGTTTATCACATAAAAAGATGGTAGATCGATATTATTAAACTATCAAACTACCATCTTTAATACATTTTTTATTGTAAAACTTCACCCTTTATTTTTTTTATAACGATATCTTTATCAAAGTTCGGAGGGGTGGATTTGAATCTATTATCCTTTTGTTGAAGAGAATATTCCTTTAATTGAAAATCTCTCAAATCCGAAATATTAATATTATCAACCAATATGCTACTGTTTATTCCTCCTTTAGTCCTGATAATATCTTTTTCCTCAGATCTAGATGGTTTCATAATCCTACTATCTCCATATTCCGACGAATTGACTTGTATACAATAGCAGTGTATATCTCTACTTAGAGATTCTAATATATTGCTGTAATACTTTACATCACGATTCCATTCTACAGCAATAATCATATCTGCATAAGCCTGAAATATTGATCTGTCCGAGATGGAAGTGAGTTCATAACAGCAATACACAGGAAAATAACAATCATTCCAGCGATATAATTCATAATTACTACCACATATCGGCTTCATACGATATCCCTCAATTTTTTCAATCTCACTGGGAGCATAATGCTTCTTTAAATGAAAAAATATATATGCGCTTCTATGTGTATTTTCTATATATGGTAGTATCGTAGCTGTATAATTATAGACATTAGTTTCCTCTTTTCCTTTATTCCTCTTTTTCAATTTAATGTGTTCAACTCCTGTTACTATAGCCATATTGTTCTTAGCACAAGTTCTGGCCAAAACATTCAGCCATTCAAAAGGAACATAAGCCTCTGGCATTATAAGCATATCTGCATGTTCATCTATCGCCATATTTACTATTCTCGATAAATCTTTATATCTTGAGTATGCTCTATTTGGTATATCTTTGACAATTTTTTCAAAATTAGAGGGATTAATTCTTACATTTGCTATAGCAACCTTCAGTGCTTTCTTGTGTTCTTCTCCAACAGATACAATATATGCACCTTTATCGTAGCTATTACTCAATGGTGTTATATTGACAAGTCCACACGCTTTGTCTGTGTTATCCTTTTTACCTAATCGATAATTTGCATTTATGTATCTTTCTTCTTCGTCTTCCAAAACGTCCTTTAATTTGTTAAATGGAATTTCATTATCCTTTAAATTCAATTGTTCTATGCACGAAACGATAGCAAAATCATACATGTTTATAATGTATGGATAATATTTATAATCATTATTGTTCCATTTTGATTTCGTTACATAAATTGCCTCTCCAAAGTGGGTAAGATTAACCCCTGAATTTGAAGTGATTGCCTTATCATCAATCATATCGGAAATAATTGGCATGACTGACTTGTCAATCATTCTAGACTTATAATATCCCTTAATCATCTTATCTGGATCAGTTTCGATCCTATTACCCCAAGATTTATAAATGGATTCCTGTATTTCCTTTCTTTCTGCTTTCCAGACTAACGCAAGACTTCTACATAATCCGGCGTGTAATTGGTTATACAACGCTTTTGTTACATTATCCGTAATACTGCTAGGCAAATGCATCTTAATCTCAATTGTATCGATGGCTTCAATCACCTTTTTACAGAACCGCTCAAGGGCTTTATATTGTTCGTTTATAGTAAGTATTTCTATTATTTTCTCCCACATCGAATAATTCTCTATTATTGCACGCGGAGTAAAAATTTTGAGAATGTCTTTCTCAAATCTCGATTCAGATTTATCTTGAATCATTCCACCAACTCTAAGATATTTTCCCAGAAATTTGGATAATTTATATTTATCTAGTGATATTGATTCAATTCCTCTAAATTTATTAACCGTATCGTTATTAGACAATGAATATATATCACTATAATCATCCTGTTGAAATACTGCCTCATCTTCTGGTAAATGCCTAAATTCACTCTTATTCTTAGCAATATTGCTTTTAAAGCAAGTAATCAATGCATCTGATTCATCATGCTTAAAATAAAAAATTTTTACTTTTTCATTTTGCACGATTATTCGCGTGTTTTTTTCACCAGGTACAGGATTATACTTGTTATTAACCTCATATACTGCATTTTTATCTTCAGAAGCATCTCTATTTTCAGTCTTTGCCTGTTCAATCTCTCGTTTAGTTAAGTCTTCGTTTTTTTGTATTACTGCATAGTTGTTATTATAATTACATGATTCGGGATTTCCTCCATGCCATTTAGTACAACTAGTCAAGAAATACTCTATAATATCCTTTTTACTTAGTTCGCAATTTTTTACTTTAGCATATATTTTCCCATTTCTCTCAACTTTATCTACAATAAGTATATCGTCAACATATCTGCCATAATATACAGGATTCCAACCATCAACTATCGCCTCATCAAAATGTTTTAGACACCAGTTACCTATAATATTTGAGGGTAAAAATCCTATTGGTAAAATCTTCCTATGCTCAAAAACATCCTCAAATTTGTCTGAATAAGTGCCTATAACCGTCTCAACAAAGTTGTTTAATCTTTTACAACAATCTATTATTTCTTCATCATCCAATAACACGTCTTTTATAATAGTTTTCATAACCTCGTTGTTAATGTCCAACGAATAATAGTATCGTTTAAAATCCATTGTAACTATCGCAACATCTTGTTTCAAATTCATATGCTTTTGAGCTTCAGACATTGCCTTATCACGCCAACTTTCGTATTGTTCAAAATAGGGTTCAAACAAATAAGGGGAATAGGTTGGATTATCACTTAGTTCATTTATTAAGTTTTTCCTTATTCTGTTGCCATATGAATGTTCATAGATACCTTCATCGATTTTGTACCCTATAAGCATTATCCAAAGAACCCCTAAGATATGTCCCTCCACAGGCATATCAATATAATGTTGAAGTTCCTTAATACTAATTTTATTCGATACCGAATTGATAATTATATCCGAGTTAATATCGTCTAACTTCTTTGGTAACGATATTACCGAAATCTTTTTACAAATATCATTCTGTAATTTGTTAAATTTTGTATCATTCAAAAGCGCTGCATAAATTGATTCCTTAAAATATTTATCTAATGCCTTTCCCGGATATTCTAATTCTAATTCTACAATGCGATTTCTCAAAATAAGCTGTGTTTTATCATAGTAAACACTAGATTTCAATTTTTTATATGCCTTTTCAATAAGATCTTCTGATATATTCATAGTTAGTCCCAATAGTTCCTTTATTTATTACATCTTTCTATAATTCCATTTGCTTCTTCATTCGATATATCATATCGAATATTTTCCAATTCAAGGATCAGATTCATATATTGTTTTCTCTTACTATTATTATTTAATACCTCACAAGTATAAAAAAGGTTCACCCCAAATGTATTTTGGGGGTAGCATAATCAATAATCTATCATATGCGTTCTTTTAATAATATCTTTCTATTCTTATGTTATTGTTCTTTCCTTAATGTGACAACTAATGCTATGTTTCTGACAGAATGAAATCACTTCTGCTGCACATTCATTGTAAAAAAATTTATGTCTTTCGTAAGAGTTTGCTACCTTGCTATAGTTCATTTTCCCGAAAACAATCTTATCTGTAAAAGACACTGCCTCAAGTATCTCGTGCAGATCCTGCTCGATCATATTCGGAGTCGGGTACGGTTCCACGCTTACCCACGTCTTACATCCTGCATCGTGAAGCGCCTTCAAAGCAGCCAGTCTGTCTGCACAGGAAACAGCTCCTGGCTCCATCTGTTCCCGATATTCTTCATCTAGAGTTATCAACGTAATACCATGCTCATTTTCTGTAGAAAGTTCTGCCAACTCGATAGGTAACAGCCCTTTTGTCAGAGTAGTGCATTTAATACCAGTATCGTTCAATTTTCGAATGGCTGCAAGGCTCATCCGAGACACCTCCGGATATCCTTTCATAAACGGATCTGTTGTAAAACAAAGGTGGACCGACTGAATCTTATCTCTCAGTTTCGGGATTTCCTTATCGAGCAATTCAAGCGTATTTGAAACTAATACTGGTTCAAGCCAGTCTTTATAATCTTTAGTTTGTCCAAATCGTCTTTTTAATAGGTATGCATAACATGGATATTTACATCCATGCACACAGCCTTGCACATGATTCATGGTGTAGTCGCCATATTCTACTCTGGTTTGATAAAGCATTGATTTCCGTTCTATCGTCTTCAAGACACATTCATCCCCCGCCTACTTGTTCTTTAATATGTGATTTGCTATTCTTAAAGCAAGCTTTTGTGCCGCTATACTTTCGTTCGAGACAGCAAAGCAGAAAAGGAACATTGGCGACCTCCGTCTGTTCCTGAAAATCCGTGCATGATTTGATACACATGGAAAGATTGTCCCAAGTCTAGATAGAATATAATCCTTTATATGTTCCGGATTTGCGTCCTTTACTATCCGCTCTCCATCACTCTGCCTTTGCTCCGGCAAAAAATCAAAAAGTGTCATCTGTGGATCTTTCTTATAAAATTCATCTCGCCATCCGGGATCTCCAAGCAATCGGTCTATACAATCCTCCCATTTATCATACCTTCCGTTTTTTGGTAACATACGTTCAAGTGCTGAGAAGGGAAACAGATACCATACGTCTATTGATTTCGTTTGAGCTACATATTCAAGCGTGGTCCAATTTACCTGCGTAGCATATGGATCTAAAAACAGCAATCCTCTGTTATATCTCCAATCTACGTCACTAATAATCTCGACAAGCTTATCGTTCGCATCACCACAAATAACCGTAATAATTTGCCTCATCTGCAAAAACTCAGTATTTATCATGTTTTGGAGTTCTCTCGCTTTCTGAAAATCAGCTTCTATAAAATAATAGTGATCGAACTTCTTCTCAGAAGCTAATGCACGTTTAGCGGAACCCACTAGATACTGTCCACTATCGTTGGTCTCAATCTCACCAGTCCCAGCAAAAGCATCTATATAAATCTTCTTGAACTTTTGATTTTGTAATGCATTCAAGTAAGCGTCTAGATAGCTGATAAAGATATTTAGTTTCTCTTCAGTCCAATTACCACCAAAGATCTGTGATGTCGCCATAAATCCAATCACCCTTCTATATGAATCTCAGCCTCATGAAGAGAAAGGAATTGCCGTTTACTTCTTTCTTGCACAAGGCCTTACTATCTACTCTATCGTAACGTTAAATAAACAGTAATTTTTTAAATAATTCTTTTCCCCATATACCTGTACACAAAGGCTAACGTAGCTACTTCAATATATATAGACATTTATTTATGCTTAATGCTACACAACGTCTCACAAAATATATGGTTTCTCATTAATTATTTCTTCAATAATTTTACCAGTATTGCTACTCACCTTCCCTTTTAGGTCGTGGATATCCTGATTAATCTTCTTTTCCTGTGAAATCGCAATCAGGACATTATCTGCGAGATTTCCTATTTCTGGATTCTTCTTTGCATTCATGCCCGTCAGATTACGCAGCAAATTATAAGCGTAACTGTACTTCCCATCTTCGTCCATATTTAGAAAGTCTGCCTCATGATCCTTAATACGCTCTTCATAACTTCCCTCAATATGAAGCAGTAAAAACAATTCAAAGCTCGGATTCGTCACACCGGCTATATCTGTCTTCTCAATCCGAGAAATAAGCTCATCATATCCTTGTACTTTTTCTTCAAAGATATCACCATCGAATACAATGACCATCTTATCTCGCTCATAATCAAAATCATTTTCCGGATTCTGCTTTTGTTTCTCAGCAAAAGCAACAAGATTCTTTGCAAAAGACAGATTCCTGTCTTCATCGGTCTTTTCCCATAAGCGTATATCAATCAGAGGATGAATTCCTAACTGTTTTCGCAGATCGATTAGTCTCTTGAAATAAAAGGTTTCAGTATTAGCGCCCTCACAGATAAAGAAATACTTTCGAAAAGGTTCAATCTGCTCAACCTGATCGGAAGGACGGCTATTCCAGTTTGTATATGTGTGTACCAGCATTTTTACTCTCCTTTCCGGAAAGAGAACTGCTTAAACACCGGAATTGCGCCATACCTTCCCTCAAGATAGGCTTTGCTCAGTTTCTTATCATATCTTTCCTTAAAACAATCCAGAGAGTATATATTGCTGGCATTCTCCGCATCCCTTTCCACAAACCATATTTCATCTCTCCGAAAAAGGATCTGATCCATGATAGTATCCTCATGTGTTGTAAATACCAGTTGCATTCTCGTGCCATCATGAGCTTCCATGAACAGTTTCAGAAAACGCTCTGTTAACTTCGGATGCAGACTACGTTCAAGTTCATCCACTACAAAAAGTGTATCTGGGCGATCGGTAAGCAGCATATCTATGAGATCAAACAATCTCTTTGTTCCATCCGATTCTTCCACGAAATTAAAGTCAAAAGCAGATTTTCCATGTTTCAAAACAAGCGTAGTAATCTCCGGTTCAGAATTGCCCTGGGCAATACGAATGTTAAAAAAACCACCTTCCACTCTCCATGTCATCTGAACTCCCGGTGCACCTGTAATCCTCATTTGAGTCATTAATTGATTAAAGATCCCTTGCACCACTTCAACCGGAACCATCTTGCTCATTTCTTCAGTAGTAATTTTTCTTGTCTTAATCTCCGTTACACCTGTGTCAAAGGTTTGAATCAACCTACTAATGTTTTCCAAAGACTCATTGTTATAATATGCCTCGGTATTCGAAATGCCCATATTCGGCGTGATTACTATGATATTATTCATGATCCAACCAAATGCTTCTTGGAAAAACAAAAGTTTTGATTTGTCATCATACTTCTTCCCTCGATTCATTTCAGTAAGGAAAAGCTTTGACTCCTGTCCCGCAAAGTCTTCGGAATATACATTAAACCTGCTTTTCTCCGTAGCTGTAAGTTTGACATCTTCTCCCAGAATTGGCGCACTATCTC
>Ga0310691_10004305_pt1 | contig 16115 bp, 12 predicted proteins | sample 176DNAGHGlowgp2_FD_203887 | JGI IMG/M metagenome (GOLD analysis project Ga0310691, IMG submission 203887) | Sheep rumen microbial communities from Palmerston North, Manawatu-Wanganui, New Zealand - 1766 DNA GHGlow gp2 (v2) (version 2) | ecosystem: Host-associated > Mammals > Digestive system >...
CGGCCACGGCGGGCATAGGCCCCAACCTGTACCTGGCCAAGGTGGCCATGGACATTGAGGCCAAGCACCGGAAGGCCGATGCGGACGGCGTGCGCATTGCGGAGCTTACGGAGATGGAGTATCGGCAAAAATACTGGACGCACCGGCCCTTGACGGACTTCTGGCGCATCGGACACGGTACCGAGGCGCGGCTTGCAAGTGCCGGCATGTTCACCCTAGGCGATGTGGCCCGGATGTCGCTACGGAACGAGGAGGTGCTGTACAAGCTCTTTGGCGTCAATGCGGAACTGCTCATAGACCACGCCTGGGGCTGGGAGCCCTGCACCATGGCCGATATCAAGTCTTACAGGCCCGCCGCCAGCAGCCTTTCCAGCGGGCAGGTGCTCATGGAGCCTTATTCCTTTGAGAAGGCCCGTACCATTGTGCGGGAAATGACGGACCTGCTGTCGCTGGACCTGGTGGACAAGCGCCTGGTGACCACGCAGTTGGTGCTGCATGTGGGCTACGAAGCCGGCAAGGGAAAAGGGCCGATGGTGAAGGACTGGTACGGCCGCCCCACGCCCAAGCCGGCGCATGGCAGCGTGAACCTTCCCTTCCCTACATCGGCCACTTCCGTTCTGCTGCGGAGCATGATGGAAATGTACGATAAAATTGTTGATAGAAGTCTTTTTGTAAGACGTGTTTACGTTGTGGCATCTCAAGTAAAGCGGGAGGAAGAGCTGGACGGCCTGCAGATGAGTCTTTTCGACGATGCCACGGACACTTCCCGGGAGCGGAAACAGCAGGAGGTGATCCTGGAAATCCGCCGGAAATTCGGGAAGAACGCCATCCTCAAGGGCATGAATTTCGAGGAGGGCGCCACCACGCGGGAGCGTAATCAACAGATAGGAGGACACCACGAATGAACACCCCGTACGACGACATCATCGGCCTGGAGCACCCCACTTCCAAAAGGCATCCCCGGATGGCGCGCCTGGAGAGGGCCGCGCAGTTCGCCCCCTTTGCCGCCCTGAAAGGCTATGAGGAGGTGATAGACCAAAACCGGCAGAAAAACGAGGCACTGAACGCGCTTTAGCGCTTTTTCTGATTTTTTTTTGCTATCTTTGTAGGTTACGTGCGCTCACGCGCATGCATGTACGCATTATGGACTACACGGAAGCAAAACATAGGATAGAGCAGCTGAAGGCCATTCTCCGGGAGAACAGCCGGAAGTATTATGTGGAAAACGCTCCCACCATGAGCGACTACGAGTACGACCAACTCATGCACGAGCTGGAAGACTGGGAGCGCCGGTATCCGGAGTATGCCACGCCGGACTCCCCCACCCGCCGCGTGGGATCGGACCTGGAGGAAAGGGCGGAGGGCGGCTTTGCCAAGTATCCGCACAAGTATCCCATGCTGTCGCTGTCCAACACGTATTCCATCCAGGAGGTGGAGGAATTCTCCGAAAGGGCTTCCAAGCTGCTGGACAGGCCTTTCACCTACTGCTGCGAGCTCAAATTTGACGGAACGGCCATCTGCCTTACCTACCGGAACGGCAAGCTGTTCCGCGCCCTTACCCGCGGAGACGGGGAAAAGGGTGACGACGTTACCGTCAATGCCCTCCAGATAGCCTCCATACCCCATACGCTCAAGGGAAGCGGCTGGCCAGATGAGTTTGAAATCCGCGGAGAGGTGCTTATGCCATACGCGTCTTTCGACCGTCTCAATGCCGAGCGGGAGGCCATGGAAGAGCCGCTTTTCGCCAATCCGCGCAACGCCGCCAGCGGGTCCCTCAAATTGCAGGACCCCCGCGAGGTGGGCCGACGGGGCCTTATCTGCACCCTCTACCACATTCCCACGGGCCAGGTGGACTTCCCCACCCACGACGCTGCCCTGAAGGCGGCCGAGGGCTGGGGGCTGCCGGTATCGGCCCATCGGAAAATTTGTAAGGATATTACTGAAATTGAGGCATTTATCTCTTACTGGGACAGCGCCCGCAAGGAACTTCCCTATGCCACGGACGGCATTGTGCTCAAGATTAACCAGATGGACTGCCAGCAGGAGCTGGGCTATACCGCCAAGAGCCCCCGCTGGGCCGTTGCGTATAAATTCAAGGCCGAGCAGGCCTGCACGCCCATCCTGAGCATCGATTACCAGGTGGGCCGCACCGGCGCCGTCACCCCCGTGGCCAACCTGGAGCCGGTGCTGCTAAGCGGTACCATGGTGAAGCGGGCCACGCTGGTGAATGAAGACCAAATCCGGGCCTTGGACATTCACGAGGGAGACTGGGTGTATGTGGAGAAGGGCGGAGAAATCATCCCTAAGATTACGGGAGTGGAGCTTTCCCACCGTGTGCCCGGCGCCAAGCCGCCCGTTTTCCCGCATTTGTGCCCGGACTGCGGCACGCCCCTGGTGCGGGAAGAGGGAGAGGCCAAGTGGTTCTGCCCCAATGCGGAGGGCTGCCCTACCCAAATCAAGGGCCGGCTGGAGCACTTTGTGAGCCGCAAGGCCATGAACATTCTCTGCGGCGCGGCCACCGTGGAGCAGCTTTACGGCCTGGGCATGGTGACGCTCCCCTCTCATTTCTATACCTTGCAAGCGCATCAGCTGCTGCGGCTGGAAGGCTGGAAGGACCGGGCCGCCGCCCGCTTCCTGGATTCGGTGAAAGCGTCCCTGAACGTGCCCTTCGAGCGGGTTCTGTATGCCCTGGGCATCCGCTACGTGGGAGAGACCACCGCCCGTGACGTGGCACGGCACTTCGGCTCCGTGGATGCCGTTGCATCGGCCTCCAAGGAAGCGCTGCTGGAGGTGCCGGAAGTGGGAGAAGTGATTGCGGAGAGCATTTTCCGCTTTTTCCGGGAAGAGGAGAACCTTGCCGAGGTGCAGGCGCTCAAGGACGCCGGCCTCCGGATGAGCGTGGGAGAAAGCGCGGTGCGGCAGTCCAATGCCCTGGAAGGCAGGAGCATTGTTATCAGCGGCAATTTCAGCATCTCGCGGGATGCGATGAAGGCCCTTATTGAAGCGCACGGCGGCAAAAACAGCTCTTCCGTGAGCGGCAAGACGGATTACCTGCTGGCCGGAAGCAAGCCCGGGCCGGAAAAATTGAAGAAAGCGGCCGAGCTGGGCATTGACGTCTTGGACGAGGCCGCTTTCCGTGCTATGATTGGAGAAGATTCCTCCGGGGCCGACGCTCCGCAGGAGGTAGAACCTACACTGTTCTGAGTATGAGTTTTTCTGAGTTTGGTCAAAAGGATTATGAACTGATTTCCCGCGCATGGGAGGTGCTCAAGGCATCGGCCCAGAAGCGCTGCGCCGACGAGGACGAGCTGGCTGTGGTGCGGAAGGCCTTCGACTTTGCCAACCATGCCCATCACAATGTGCGGCGCCGCAGCGGCGAACCTTATATGCTGCATCCCATCGCCGTTGCGCAGATTGTGGTGGACGATATCGGCCTGGGCTACAAGTCCATTGCGGCCGCCCTCCTGCACGACGTGGTGGAAGACACGGATTATACCGTAGAGGACATCCGGGAGCGTTTCGGAGACCGGATTGCCCTGCTGGTGGACGGGCTCACCAAAATCAAGAACGTGCTGGACGCGCCCAGCATGCAGGCGGAGAATTTCAAGCGCATCCTGCTTACCCTCAACGACGACGTGCGGGTGGTGCTCATCAAACTGGCCGACCGCCTGCACAACTGCCGCACCATCGAGCACATGCCGGAGCACAAGCGGGACAAGATTCTGTCCGAAACCATGTTCATCTTCATTCCGCTGGCGCATCGGCTGGGCCTGTACAGCATCAAGACGGAAATGGAGAACATCTGGCTGCGTTTCAAGGAGCCGGAGGCTTACGAAGACGTAAAATCGCGGATAGAAAAGAGTGTGGCGGAAAAAGGCCGGGAAATGGCGGACTTCGTGCTGCCCATCGAGGAGGCGCTTACCCGGGCGGGCTTCCATTTTGAAATCAAGAAGCGGATTAAGACGCCCTATTCGGTCTGGCACAAGATGCAGACCAAGGGAATCAGCTTCGAGGAGGTCTATGACCTGTATGCCATCCGCATCATCTTTGACACGGACCCCCGGTCGGCCGAGAGCGAACGGGACCAGTGCTACCATATTTTCTCCATCGTCACGGGCATTTACCGCTACATGCCGGAGCGACTGAGAGACTGGGTGAAGCATCCCAAATCTAACGGCTACGAGGCCCTGCACTGTACGCTGCTGAGCCCTTCGGGCGTGTGGGTGGAGGTGCAGATACGCACCCGCCGCATGGACGACATTGCGGAGAAGGGCTTTGCCGCGCACTGGATTTACAAGCAGCACGGCACCATGGGAGAGGGAGACTATGAGATGGACGCCTGGCTGGACCGCATCAAGGAAATCCTGTCCAACCCGGACGTGAATGCCGTGGAGCTGCTGGACATGGTCCACAACGACCTCACCACCTCCGACATCTATGTCTTCACTCCCAAGGGAGAGCAGCGCAGCCTGCCCAAGGGTTCCACCGCCCTGGACTTTGCCTACGCCATCCATACGGAGATTGGCTCCAAGGCCATTGCCGCCAAGGTGAACCAGCATCTGGTGCCGCTCAATGCCGTTTTGAACACCGGAGACAAGGTGGAAATCATCACGGCCCAGGACGGAAAGCCGCAGCCCGAATGGCTCAAGTTCCTGGTTACCCACCGCGCCCGCACCGTGGTGACGGACTATTTCAAGACCCAGCGCAAACAGGCCTGCGACTATGGCCGCAGCTCCCTGGAGAATGCCCTGCAGGCCCTGGGCTATGAGGCCGATGAATCCACCCTCCAGCGCTTGGACGCCGCCTACAACATGGGCACCCGCGAAGAACTGTATTATGCCATCGGCGTGGGTCAGGTGAGCCTGGACAACCTTTCGGAAGTAATGAAACGCTCTACCGGAGGGAAGCTCTCCTGGATTCGGAAGATGTTCCGTCCCGAGAGCCGCGAAGAGGAAAAACCGGCCGACAATACCTTCATCATCGGCTCTTCGGACCCTAATGCCCCGCATTTTTCCATCGCCACCTGCTGCAATCCCATCCCCGGAGACCCTGTTGTGGGCATCAAGGCGCCCGACGGCACCGTTACCATCCACAAGAAGACCTGCCCGGTGGCCGACCGCATTGCCGCGCAGCACGGAGACTGGGTGGTGGTGCCCAAGTGGCTGGAACAGGCCGAGGATACCTCCTTCCCCGTCCGCATTAGCCTCAAGGGCCTGGACCGGGTGGGCATGCTCAACGAAATTACCCGCCGGGTATCCCTGGTGATGGGCGTGAACATGCGCCGGCTCAACCTGTCGGCCGACGGCGGCGTTTTCGAGGGCTATATAGACCTGTATGTGAATTCCCGTGACATCCTGGACAAGATGATAAAGAAACTCTCTTCCATCGAGGGAATAGAAAATGTAAGCAGAAGCGAACTATGAGAGCATCCCTGAAAAAATTCCTTCCGCTTGTTCCGGCAGGCCTTATCCTGGGAAGCCTGATGTTTCCCTGGGGCTGTGCCAACACCACTACGCCGCCCACCGGCGGCCCCAAGGACACCATCCCTCCCGTCCTGAGGAAGGTGGAGCCGCTGCCCGCCACGGTGCATGTTCCCACCAAAAAGACCAAACTGCGTTTCACGTTCAACGAGTACGTGAAAATCAAGGATGCCAACGGCGTCTACCTGTCCCCTCCTTTGGAGAAAAAGCCCAAGGCGGTCATCAAGGGAAAGTCTCTGGAGGTGAGCTTTGAGAGCGACCTGGACAGCAACACCACTTATACGCTGGACCTGACGGGAGCCCTGGCCGACAACAACGAGGGCAACCTCTTCCCCGGCTACACCCTGGTTTTCTCTACCGGTGCGCAGATAGATTCCATGTGCCTGACGGGCCTGGTGCAGGACTGCAATACGCTCATGCCCGTCAAGGGCGCCACCGTGGTTTTGTATAAAGACCATTCCGATTCGGCCGTGTTCCTGAGGCGTCCCGTTGCGGCCGCCAAGACAGATGACTGGGGCTTCTTTTCTATCCGCAACATCCAGGACACCCTGTACCGCGTTTACGCCATCAAGGACGAGAACAACAACAATATGTACGACCCTGAAAGCGAGCGCATCGCCTTCCTGGATACCTTGTTTCGTCCCACTACCGTCTATAACGACTCCCTGTACGAGTTCAAGAAGTTCGACATGAAGGATACGGCCCTGTGCCTGGCCCGTTTTCCCCAGATAGAGCTGAACCTGTTCCGGGAAACCCCTTCCAAGCAGTTTATCGTGAAGAAGGAAAGGGTGGGACCCCGCACGGCCTACCTTACCTTCATGGCTCCCAACGCCAAGATTCACGACCTCCGCATCAAAGGCCTTCCCCGGGAAAAGCTCATCCGTCAGTTCAACCTGCAGCAGGACTCCCTGGAGCTGTGGGTAAACGACCAGCGCAAGATGCCGGACACCCTGCAACTGGTGGTCAAATACGATAAGACAGACACGACCGGCGCCCTGATTCCCCAGGAGGAGCTGGTGAAGCTCACTTACAGCAAGGAGCTCCGGGCGGAACTCATGAAGAAGGAAAGGAATTACCGCGACCGCAAGCACGAGGACACCATTGCCGTCATGACCACCCAGGCCGATCCCACCCGTGTGGAGCAATATGGCTTTGAGATTGAGTTCAAATATCCCCTCATCCGGGATTCCTGGGATTCCCTGAAGCTGAAGGTGATTAACCCGCGCCAGCAGGAATCGGCCGGAAAATATGACGTGATACGGGACAGCACCAACCTGAGGATGTTCCGGGTGATGCCCCGGGAGCCTTTCCAGCCGGGTTACGATTATATCCTGAAGATTCCCCACCGGGGCTTCCGGGATGTGAACGGCTATTACAATGACTCCACGCAGCTTAAGGTGACCTTGCCTAACGACGAGAAACTCAGCTCCATGACGCTGGAACTGAGCGGTGTTCACAACCGCTATATCGTGGACTTGCTGGGAGAAAAGCGGGACAAGGTAATCCGCAGTTTCATTGTGGATTCGGACGGCCCGCTGGTGTTCCCCTACCTCAAGCAGGGTTCCTATTGCCTCCGTATCACGGAAGACAAGAACCGGAACGCCCTGGTGGATACCGGAGACCTCCTGCAGCACCGTCAGCCGGAGAAAGTGCGTTTCTTCAAGCCGGACGACCAATTCCTCATCAAGGTGTTGGAGAGGGCCGAAATGGTGTGGAAGATTAACCTGGAGGAGATGTTCCGATGAAAAAACGACTGTTTGCACTCATAGGGACCTTACTCCTGGCCGCTCCGCTCAGTTTTGCCCAGGTAGACCTTCAGAAGGAGTTCTTCTCCCTGCCGGATACGGTGACCAATGCCTATTTAGACAGCGTGAAGATTAACGTGAAGGCCCCCAACGACTATTGGATGGCGGGCGTCTATGGCGGCGCTTCGCTCCAGTACGGTTATTACAACCCCGACCGCCTGGTAGACTGGCAGCTGAAGTATCCGGTCTTTGGTTTTTCCCTGATTCGCCAGTACACCATGTTCGGGATTTTTCCCAATATGGGCATCGAATTCGGCGCCCAGCTCAATTATGAGGGTTATAAGTTCAAGACCAATAAAGAGACTGGTACAAGAGCCACGGAATCAGGTGCTTATGCAGCCGTGATGACGGTGCCGGAAGCCTATATGCTCTCGCATTTCCATATAGACTTTGGAGAGCATTTCAAGCTGATGGCCAAGGTGGGCCTCTATGGCGGCTATCGGCTCAAGATTGCCCGCTCTTTGGACGAGGCCTTTGCCGGAAGCACCTACGAGCAGTATGTATCGGCCTTCCGGGACTATGACCGGCGGCTTACCTACGGTCTGATGGGCGGCGTGGGCATGGGCGTGATGCTGGGCCGCTTCGAGATTCACCTCATGGCAAACGTGAAATGGGGCTGGAACTCGTTTTGGAAACCGGACTATGTCAGCCCGTATTATTACCGTTACGCTTACCCCCTGGACGGTGCCGTTACCCTGGGGGCCTATTATCAGTTGACTCCCCGTTTCGGCCATACGGATGCGCAGCTTCGCAAGCTGGCCCGCAAGCTGGTGGCCGAAGAGCAAAATAAATAGTATGAAAGAAGCATTACAAACCCGCGAGGTCCGCATAGGTTCCTCCGTTGTCATGGGAAGCGGGCACCCCATTGTGGTGCAGACCATGTGCAACACCCGCACTTCCGATGTTCAGGCCACCGTGGCCCAGTGCAGGCGCCTGGCTGCCGCCGGGGCCCAGCTTATCCGCATTACTGTCCCCTCCATGGCCGATGTGGCCCATCTCCGGGAGATTCACGCGCAGCTGCGTTCGGAGGGCATTCAGACGCCCCTTGTGGCCGATATCCACTTCTCCTCCGAGATTGCCATGGCGGTGGTCCCCGTGGTGGAGAAGATTCGCATCAATCCCGGCAACTTCCATCCGGACCATGAGAAGGCCCGGGCCCTCTTCGGGGAGTTCCTGGAGCTTTGCAAGAAGCATGACCGGGCCATCCGGATTGGCCTGAATCACGGTTCCCTGGGCAAGTATATCGTGGAAAAGTACGGCAATACGCCCGAGGCCATGGCCCTGGCCGCCATGGAATGGGTAGATATGTGCATAGAGGCCCGTTTTTACAATGTGGTGGTGTCCCTGAAGGCTTCCAACACCGTGGTGATGGTGAATGCCTACCGGGAGCTGGCCCGGCGCATGCAGGAGCGGGGCGTGGTGTTCCCCCTGCATGTGGGCGTGACGGAGGCTGGCAACGGCGACAGCGGCCGCATCAAGAGTTGCGTGGCCATCTCCACGCTCCTGTCCGAAGGTATCGGCCAAACCATCCGCGTTTCCCTGACGGAAGACCCTGAGAACGAGCTTCCCGTGGCCCGCTATCTGGCCCACCGCTATTCCGGCGCTCCTTCTGTCATGCTGAGCGAGCGCGAAGAAACCATCCTCAAGGCCGCCTGCGACTGGGGCGCTCCCCTGCTGAACCATGAAGTGGACGACGTTCCCATCGAGGACGAATACCTCAAGGACGAGCTTTTACAGGCCTGCCGGAGGCGTTTCTACAAGCCGGAATACATTGCCTGCCCCGGCTGCGGCCGCACGCTTTACAACCTGGAAGAAACCTTCAACAAGGTCAAGGAAGCCACCGCCGGCTTCAAGGACGTGGTGATTGCCGTGATGGGCTGCATCGTGAACGGCCCCGGAGAAATGGCCGATGCCGACTACGGCTACGTGGGAGAAGGTTTTGGCAAGGTAACCCTCTACCGTAAAAAAGAACCCGTCCTCCGGCACATACCCGAGGACGAGGCGGTTCAAAAACTGGTTGATTTAATCCGGCAGGACTGCCAGAATTGATTCCACGGCGCGGACTTTGTCTCCCACCTTTACTTTGATATCGGCTTCCAGCGGGACGAACATGTCTATGCGGGAGCCGAATTTGATTACGCCGCACTGCTCTCCGCGGTATTCCACGTGGCCGGGCTCCGAGTAGCACACGATGCGGCGGGCGAAGGTGCCGGCAATCTGCTTGAAGAACACTTCTCCGTGCGGGTTCTTGAGGCAGGAAGAAGAATGTTCGTTCAGTTCCGATGACTTGGGATGGAAGGCCAGGAGGTATTTTCCGGGGTGATACTCGTAGTAGTTCACCTCTCCGCTCACCGGCCAGAAGTTGCAGTGGACGTCGAAGAAATTCATATAGACGGAAATCTGGATGCAGTCCCGCTTGAGGAATTCCTTTTCATAGACTTTGTCCACGATGACCACCTTTCCGTCGGCCACGGAGGTGACCAGGCGGTCATTGTCCGGCTCCGGCGTTTTGCGGTTGGGCACACGGAAGAACCAGGTGATGAAGAGGATAAAGACAACGAACAGCAGGCAGATGGGCAGGCTTATCCAGGTGTTATGGATGAAATGCGCCGTCAGGAAAATAAGCACGGCACAGGCAGCCCAACTGCCCAGGATGGTTCCGTAAGAGTCTCGGTCAATTTTTATCCACTTCATATTGTTCAAAATTCTATACCAATTCAAACATTATCAAATAAGCATACCCCGCGGGGATGGCGAAAAGGGAGCTGTCAAAACGGTCCAGCAGGCCGCCATGGCCGGGGATGATATTTCCGGAATCCTTGATGCCGGCGTTTCTTTTCCAAAGGGATTCAAAGAGGTCTCCGAATACGCCCGTCACATGCATGAGGGAGGCCATGATGAGCACATGCACCAGCGGAAGTTCTATCATCCCGGTCCGGATAAGGATGTACGCCGCCAGCAGGACAGTGAGCCAGCCGCCCACAAAGCCCGCCCAGGACTTTTTGGGCGATATGTCAGGGCACATCTTGGCAGGCCAGACTTTCCGGCCCAGCAGCAGGCCGAAGCAATAGGCGCCCACGTCCGAAGACCAGATAATGATGAAGAAGGAGAGCATGAGCAGGCCGCTGTAACCGCCATCTCCTGTACTTACCACAAAGGGAGACAGGGCCAGCGGCAGGCCGATATAAAGCAGGCCGACCAGCACATAGGCGTACTCCTTGAAGTCTTTGTGGTCCACTACCATCCAGATGAGAAGGCCCACCAGCAGCGGGAGAAGGATACTGAAGTACTTGACAGGAAGCGGCTTGGGGCCCGTATATAGGGATACGAGGCCAAAGGCCAAAAAGGCGAGCAATTCGGCGGCAACGCGCACCGCCTTGTGCCTGTCGGCCATGGTAATCCGGTAGAATTCCTGCATCATCTGTATCTGGATAAACACGAAAAGGGCCGTGAAGCAATATACACCCCCTAAAAGGCAGCCAATCATGACTGCCAAAAAGAGAACTCCGGATATGCTGCGCTTTACGGTTGTATTCATTCTGCCTCTGCGGTTTTGTCTTCTTCTTGAACAAACTGGTCATCCTTGGCGGGTTTCACCTTGGGGCCCAGAATCTTTTCAATATCTTCTGCAAAGATAACTTCTTTTTCCAAAAGTAAAGCACCCAGCTGCAAGAACTCCTGCTTGTGGTCTTCGATGAGCTTGCGCGTACGCTTGTGGACATCCTCCACCACGGCCTTCACTTCCTGGTCCATCAGTTCGGCCGTTTTCTCCGAATAGGGCTTCACCAGGTTGTAGCCGCGGGCGCCGGAGGAGTCGTAGAAGCTGAGGGCTCCCACCTTCTCGCTCATACCGTAGTACTGCACCATGGAATAGGCCATGCCGGTCATGCGCTCGAGGTCGTTCAGGGCGCCCGTGGAAGGCTCTCCATTGAGGACTTCTTCGGCCACGCGGCCGCCCAGGAGCATGCTCATCTGGTCCAGCATCACGCTCTTGGACCAGTTCTTGCGCTCTTCCGGCAGGCTCCAAGTGAGCCCCAGGGCCTTTCCGCGAGGGATAATGCTCACTTTGAACACAGGGTCTGCATACGGGAGCAGCCAGCCCACCAGGGCGTGACCGGCCTCATGATAGGCGGTGGTGCGCTTCTCGGCCGGGGTCATGATGGTGTTGGACTTGCGCTCCAGGCCGCCGATGATGCGGTCTACGGCATCCAGGAAGTCCTGCTGCTGTACCTTCTCGTGGCCCCGTCGGGCGGCGGTAAGGGCCGCCTCGTTGCACACGTTGGCAATGTCGGCCCCGGAGAAGCCGGGGGTATGCTTGGCCATGAAGGCTACGTCAAAGTCTTCTCCCAGCTTGATGTCCCTCAGGTGTACCTTGAAGATTTCCTCCCGCTCCTTGAGCTCCGGCAGTTCCACGTGAATCTGGCGGTCAAAACGGCCGGCACGCATGAGGGCCTTGTCCAGAATGTCGGCCCGGTTGGTGGCGGCCAGTACAATGACACCGCTGTTGGTGCCAAAGCCGTCCATTTCCGTAAGCAACTGATTGAGGGTGTTTTCACGCTCGTCATTGGAAGAAAAGCCTCCGTTCTTGGCACGGGCCCGGCCCACGGCGTCAATCTCGTCAATAAAGACGATGCAGGGGGCTTTCTCCTTGGCCTGGCGGAAGAGGTCTCTCACACGGGAGGCGCCTACGCCCACGAACATTTCCACGAAGTCGGAGCCGGAGATGGAGAAGAAGGGCACGTCGGCCTCCCCTGCCACGGCCTTGGCCAGCAGGGTCTTGCCCGTTCCGGGAGGGCCTACCAGCAGGGCGCCCTTGGGGATTTTGCCGCCCAGGGCGGTGTATTTCTGGGGATTGCGGAGGAAATCCACAATCTCCATCACTTCTTCCTTGGCTCCGTACAGGCCGGCCACATCCTTAAAGGTGACCTTCACCTCGCCTTTCTCGGCCTCGCGGGCCGTGGATTTGCCTGCGCCGAAGGGATTGAAACCGCCTCCGCCGCCCATGTTGCCGGCACCGCGGTTCATTCCCCGGAACATCCATACCCAGAAGAGGATAAAGAGCAGCAGCGGGAAGGCCATCTGGAAGAGTTCTCCCCACATGTGGTCTTCATTGCGGATAATCACCTTGAACCGGCTTTCTACCGGAAGTTCTGCGTTAAGCGCTCCGAAATTGGTTTCAGGGTCAAATTTGGAAGATACCAGGAAAAAGAACTGGGGGGCGCGCTTGGGCACCACCCCGCCGCGGAATTTCTCCGTGTACTTGCCCAGTTTTTCCGGGCGCACCTTGATTTCTCCCTTGAAGTCGTTTCTTACGAAAACTATTTCCGCCACGTCTCCTTCCCGGATCATGGTCTGGACTTCCGCCCATTCAATCTTCTCCGGCGAGGCGCTGCGCTGGTTGTTCATCAGCAGATAGCCTATTCCCACCAGCAGCAGGAAGTACAGCCAGGAAAGGTTGAAGCGGAAGGTGAATTTTTTCTCTTTAGCCATTTATTCAGCCGTTTTTTTGGCAGGAGCCTTGCGCTCCTTGTATTCTTTGCGGGGAACATCGGCCCAGAGCTCTTCCAGCCGATAGAAATCCCGGTATTCCTTGAGGAAAATGTGGACCACGATGTTGCCGTAGTCCTGGATAATCCAGAAGTTGTTCCCTTCTCCCTGGGAGCGGTACAGGGTGTGCCCCTCCTCTTTCATCTTCTGGGCGATATTGTCTGCGATGGCACCCACCTGCGTGGTGTTGGAGCCGTCGCATACCATGAAGAAATCCGTGATGGCGCCGCCGATGCTCCTCAAGTCCAGGGATACCACGTTCTCCGCTTTCTTGTCAATCATCGCGTCGGCAATGAGCCGAAGGTCATGCGTAATCATTTAAGAGTCTGTTTTGTTGTAATTCAAGCTGTGTCTTATCAAAAATAAAGCCATCGGGCGTTTCTGCCATTTTGGCAGGGAGTCAGCGACGCATGGCGGCTATGGCCTGCGCGGGGTCCGGAGCCTTGAAAACGGCACTTCCGGCCACCAGGATGCCGGCTCCGGCCTTTTTCACCGCTGCCGCATTTTCCGGGCCGATGCCCCCGTCCACCTCGATGAGAACTTCTTTCCTGCCGCGGCGGTCCAGCTCTGCGCGGACGGCGGCGATGCGTTCCAGGGATTCCGGGATGAACTTCTGCCCGCCGAAGCCGGCGAAGACGCTCATCAGAAGGACAAAATCGGCCTTGTCAAGGAAAGGGAAGATGTTCCGGACCGGACAGTCCGGATTAATGACGATGCCGGCCTTCACCCCCAGCGCCCGGATTTGCTCCAGGATGGCGCCGGATTCTTCCAGGGCGGCCTCGTAGTGGAAGCTGATCATGGAAGCCCCCGCCTTGGCGAAGCGATCCACGTATTTTTCCGGATGCACAATCATCAGATGCACGTCCAGCGGTTTGCGGGCAGCCTTCGCAATGGCCTCCACCACCGGGAATCCGAAGGAGATGTTGGGCACGAAACTGCCGTCCATGATGTCCAGGTGGAACAAATCGGCTTCCCGGTTCACCAGCTCCACGTCTTTTTCCAGATGGAGGAAATCGGCCGACAGGATGGAAGGGGCTATCTGAATCATGCAAAATGGGTTACGATATCGCTCAGATGGGCCACGAACTTGTCTAAGGATGCCAGTTCCAGCTTTTCTCCGGGTGCATGCACGCCGCGAAGGGTGGGACCGAAGGAAATCATGTCCAGGTCCGGGAATTTCTGAAGGAACAGGCCGCATTCCAGGCCGGCGTGGATGGCCTTCACCTCCGGCTCATGGCCGAAGAGTTTCTTGTAGGAGGCCACCGTAACGTCCAGGATATGGGACTTGAGGTTGGGTTTCCAGCCGGGATACTCCCCGTGATGCTCCACGTCGAAGGAGCCCAGGAAGAAGGCGGCTTCCACCTTCTGGGCCATGGCGTGAAGCTCGGACACTACCGAGCTGCGCTGGCTGGTGATGACGGTGAGGGTGTTGTCTTTGATGTGGGCTGCGGCCAGGTTGGTGGAGGTCTGCACCAGGCCGGGGATGTCGGAGGACATCTTTTCCACGCCGTGCGGGCAGGCCAGAAGGGTGGTAATCAGGTTGGCGGCATCCCCTTCCGCAATGGCCTTCTCCCTTGCTTCAACGGCTTTGCAATGGGCTTTTACGCCGGGGTCCGAGACGGCGAATTCCTCTTGCAGTATCTTGGAGAAGGACTTGACGTCTTCCTCCATTTCCTGGAACTCGTCGGCCGGGACGGCAATCACGGCCTCTGCGTGGCGGCAGATGGCATTGGGCTTGTTGCCGCCTTCCAGGGAGATGAGCTGGTAGTCGTACTGCATTTCCGTGTAGAGGAAGCGGACCAGTTCCCGCAGGGCGTTGGCGCGTTCCTTGTTGATGTCGTCTCCGCTGTGGCCGCCCTGGGCACCCGTAACGCTGATTTGGAGGGTTTTCCAGCCTTTTTTAACGGGCTCCCGCTCGAAGCTGAAGGTGGCGGTGGTGTCCATGCCTCCGGCGCAGCCTACAAACATCTGCCCCTCGTCTTCCGAATCCAGGTTGATGAGCGTCTTCCCGTCAAAGAAGCCTTCCTTGAGGCCGAAGGCCCCGTCCATGCCCGTCTCTTCCGAGATGGTGAACAGGCATTCCAGCTTGCCCATGGGCTCTTCGCTTTCCAGCAGGGCCAGGCAGGCGGCGATGCCAATCCCGTCATCGGCCCCCAGCGTGGTTTCCTTGGCTATCATCCAGCCGTCCTCGATTTCGAAGGGAATGGGCTGGGTATGGAAGTCGAAGTCAAAGTTGGGGTTTTTCTCGCAGACCATGTCCTGATGGGCCTGAAGCACCAGCGTGGGCACGTTTTCTTTTCCGGCCGATGCCGGCTTGGTGATGAGCACGTTGCCCGTTTCGTCGGTTTTGCAGTCCAAATTCCGCTGGGCCGCAAACAGCTGCAGCCAGGCGGTCATTTTTTCTTCGTGGCCGGATTCCCGGGGAATGGCGGTAATTTCCTTGAATATTTTCAGGACGGATTCGGAATTCATAAGCGTATTTATTATATGTATCGTGTAAAGATAACGATAATTCCGCGAAATAGCAAAAGAAAAAGCCCGGTTTCAAACCAGACTTTTTATTCTACGGTAACAACAATCATGTTCTCGATGTCCTCCACCCATTGACGGAAGAGCTTGTCCGTGGCCATGAGGTCCTGCACCGTATTGCAGGCATGGAGCACCGTGGCATGGTCCTTTCCTCCGATTTGGGCGCCGATGGTACTGAGCGAGCAGTTCTGGATGAGGTTCCGGCACTCGTACATGGCTATCTGGCGGGCCTGTACAATCTGGCGCTTGCGGGAAGTGGAAAGCAGCATCTCCCGCGTGATGTTGAAGTACTCGCACACGCTGTCTATGACCAGACTTGTAGATACTTCCTTCTGCTCCTGTCCCACAATCTTTCCGCTGATGCTCTGGGCCAGTTCCACGTCTATGTTCCGGTGGCCCAGCGTGGCGTAGGCCACCAGGGAGGTGAGGGTTCCTTCCAGTTCGCGGAAGTTGGTCTTGATGCGGGAGGCCAGATAAGTAAGAACATCCTCGCTGAGGGCTACCCCTTCCCTCAGGGCCCTGGAACGAAGCATTTCCAGACGTGTGGCATAGTCCGGCTTCAAGAGTTCCACGGAGAGGCCCCATTTGAAACGGGACATCAGGCGGTCTTCGAAGTTCTGGAGGTCTGCCGGGGCGCGGTCGCTGGTGAAGATGAGCTGTTTTCCGTTCTGGTGCAGGTGGTTGAACACATTGAAGAACGTATGCTGGGTCCCCTGCCCTACCAGGTCCTGGATATCGTCCACGATGAGGACGT
>Ga0310691_10004306_pt1 | contig 16115 bp, 13 predicted proteins | sample 176DNAGHGlowgp2_FD_203887 | JGI IMG/M metagenome (GOLD analysis project Ga0310691, IMG submission 203887) | Sheep rumen microbial communities from Palmerston North, Manawatu-Wanganui, New Zealand - 1766 DNA GHGlow gp2 (v2) (version 2) | ecosystem: Host-associated > Mammals > Digestive system >...
TCCGCCGTACGGGTGTCACTTTCGGTTTGCTTCCATATTCCAATGTAGGCTATAACTATTACAACACAGATTATGTTGATGGTACAAAGACGACTACCTATACGAATACTTATGCCGGAGACGGTGGCCTCCATCGTCTTTTTATCGGTGTTGGATGGGCACCGATTAAACAATTGGCAGTGGGTGTGAACGTTTCCTATATGTGGGGCGAGCTGAATAATTCTGCTATCAATAGTTACAGTGATGCCAGCGTTAACTCATTGGCTAAGTTATATATGGCAGACCTGAAAGGAGTCTATGTGGATGTGGGTTTGCAGTACACAGCTAAAGTGTCGAAGAAAGACTGGGTGACATTAGGTGTGACCTTCAGTCCTAAACAAAAGTTGAATGGAAGCCCTGAGTGTATTGTCTTTTCCAATAACGCCCAGACACAAGTGGCGGATACGACCAATTATTCTATTAAGAAAGGTATGAAACTGCCCCTTACGATAGGCGCTGGTCTGATGTGGAACCACGATAATAAACTGAAAATCGGTTTCGATGGTCAGTATATGAAGTGGGAAGATATTGCTTTCCCCCAATATACCAATGTGAACAATCAGGCCAAATACACGTTGCAAGACAATTATTTCTCCAATCGTGCCAAATTTACGTTGGGTGGAGAATACTGTCCAGGAGAACGTTCACGCAATTTCTTCAAACGCATTCATTATCGTGCAGGTATCAGTTATACGACACCTTATTTGAAGATTAACGGTCAGGACGGTCCAAAAGAGAAGGCAGCATCTATCGGTTTTGGTATTCCAATTATCAACGGATACAATAACCGTTCTATGCTGCATATCAGCGGACAATGGGTACAGAGCACGGATGCCTTCATCAAGGAAAACACCTTCCGTATAAATATCGGATTCACATTCAATGAACGCTGGTTTGCTAAATTCAAGGTTCAGTAGTATCTTGCTTGTTGCAGCTTTATGGCTGGGCAGCATGGTGTCGTGTACAGAAGAACGGGAACATACAGCTCCTGCCATTCATGACCGCGATTCGGTGGCTATGATGATATCGTATGGTGTCAATACGTTGATTTCTGACTCTGGTATTATCAAATATCGTATTGTGGCTGAACGTTGGGAAATCAACGACAAGCGAGACCCCTCGCGTTGGATATTTGATAAAGGTGTGCTATTGACCCAGTTTGATCAGACACTACATGTGCAATCATATATACAATGTGATACGGCCTACTATTTCGACAAATTGCATCTGTGGGAGATGCGGGGGAGGGTGACCATCCTGACCAAGCAGGGCCTGCATTTCAGTAGTGAGGAACTTTATTGGGATGAGGACAAGCATGAGATATGGTCAAACAAATACTCCCATCTTGTTACACCCGACAGAGAGATGCAAGGTACCCGTTTCAGAAGTGATGAAAAGATGACACATTATGAGGTGTATAATGGAAAAGGCTCGTTCTCGCGTGGCGACATTGATAATAATCCGATGGATACGATGACGACACAACAGGCTGATAGTGCACGTAGTACCGGCCGACAGCCCGCTCGTCCTGCGCCGAAGACCACGACGACCACGATACCAATGATAGGAAGAAACTTATGAACACCACAGATATAGACATATTAGGAACGCTGACAGGAATCATCATTACACTGATTCTTTCCGCATTCTTTTCAGGAATGGAGATTGCATTCGTTTCCAGCAACCGTCTGCTGGCTGAAATGGATAAGGAAAAGAACGGACCTGCGCAACGATGCCTTTCTATTTTCTATCGTCATCCAAATGGTTTTGTCTCGACGATGCTGGTAGGCAACAACATTGTGTTGGTGCTTTATGGTATTCTGTTTGCAAAACTTTTTGATACAACCTTGTTTGCTCATTTGGATGAAGGTACACGCTTGTTTGCTGATACCATCCTTTCAACTATCATCGTGTTGTTTACGGGTGAATTCGTTCCCAAGACGCTTTTCAAAAGTAATCCTAACCGGATGCTTACATTCTTTGCACCGTTGGCATACTTCTTTTATATCATTTTGTGGCCCATTAGCCGTTTCTCCACTTTTCTGTCGCGTATCTTGCTTCGTATCGTGGGGGTCAAAATGCAAAACGGAAACGAAGAGGGCGCATTTACAAAAGTTGATTTGGACTATCTGCTGCAAACCAGTATCGATAATGCCAAAAGTGATGACGAGATTGAGGATGAAGTGAAAATTTTCCAAAACGCTTTGGATTTTCAAGATACCAAAGTGCGCGATTGCATGATTCCTCGTACGGAAATCATTGCTGTCGAGATAGAGGAGAGTGCGCAAGACCTACAACAAAAATTCATAGAGAGTGGACACAGCAAAATTATCGTCTATGAAGGTGATATCGATCATATCATCGGCTACATCCATTCGTCTGAAATGTTCCGGCTTGTACCTGCTAAGGTGGGTGTTGATCTGAAGGGATTGGTACGGACGATGCCGTTTGTCCCAGAGACAATGGCAGCCCAGAAGCTGATGCAGATTTTCCTGCAGCAGAAGAAAACTTTGGGTGTTGTGGTTGATGAGTTTGGTGGCACCAGTGGTATTGTCAGTCTGGAAGATATTGTAGAAGAAATTTTTGGAGAAATAGAAGACGAGCACGATAATCAGAAATATATAGCTAAGAAAGTGGGCGATAACGAGTATGTACTTTCTGCCCGCTTGGAGATTGACAAGGTTAACGAGATGTTCGACCTCGACCTGCCGGAAAGCGATGAATACATGACGGTTGGAGGATTGATACTGCATGAATATCAGAGTTTCCCCAAATTGAATGAAATCGTTAAAATTGGCACCTTCAGTTTCAAAATTGTAAAGAATACCATGACTAAAATCGAGCTTGTCAGACTGAAAGTAGAGGGATAAAGTAAAATTCTTCATCAAAAATTGTGCTATTTCCTTTTTTCTTTGTAATTTTGTGCGCATTTTGTAAAAATGCCGGCTTAGCATGGATATGGGAATGCGCATAGAGATGCAGACAGCTGATCATCAAGAACAACAAAAATAATTAAAATAACAATTAAAAACAAATGGCAGCATTAGGAAAAATTAGAAGCAAAGGAGTCACGCTGATTATAATCATTGGTTTGGCTCTGTTTGCATTCATCGCTGAAGAGGCGTTCCGCTCTTGTGAAGGAATCAAGGGAGAAGCACGCCAGCAAGTAGGCGAAGTGTTAGGTAAGAAAATCAATGTACAGGAGTTCCAGACTCTCATAGAAGAGTATTCCAATGTACAGAAAGTCCTCAGTGGTCGTGAAACACTTACTGATCAGGAACAGAACGAACTTTACGACCGAGTATGGCAGATGTATGTCACCACTAAGGTGATTGAAGCTGATGCAGAGCATGCTGGTATGACTGTTACCGATCAGGAAATTACAGACATTATGACCCAGGGTACCAGCCCGCTGTTGCAGCAAGCTATTCCCATTCCGCAGTTCTACAACCAGCAGACAGGTCGTTTTGATGTGAACGCAGTGAAGACTTTCCTCGATCAGTATGAGAAGTCTAAGAACACACCGCAGGCAGCGCAGATGGAAGAGGTATATCAGGTATGGCTCTTCTGCGAGAAGCAGCTTCGTCAAAATCTTCTGACCCAGAAATATCAAAACCTGTTGGCCAGTTGTGTCATCTCTAACAAAGTCGAGGCTGAGTTTGCTTTCAACGATGCTAACGAAGAGAGTGAGATTCAATTGGCTACACTGGCTTATTCTTCTATCAAAGATACCGATGTGAAGGTGACCGATGAGGAATTAAAAGCAAAATATGAGGAGCTGAAAGCCTTGTTTGTACTGCCTGTTGAAACACGTGACATTAAGTATGTTGACGTACAGATTGTTGCATCTGCAACAGACAAAGCTGGTCTGAACAAGAGTTTTGCTACATATCAGCAGCAGCTTGCTACAGCAGAAGACCCAGCAGAAGTCGTTACCAAGAGTGCTTCTGAAATGCCTTATGTCGGCTTGCCGCTCTCAAATACAGCATATCAGAATCTGAGTGATACTATTAAGAATCTTGAGATTGGTACAACGGGCGTTTTTGAAATGGCTGATGACAACACATTGAACATTGTTCGCCTCATTGCCAAGCAGACAGTGCCCGATTCTATCGAGTTCCGCCAGATTCAGGTTGCAGGTAAGACAGTTGAAGAGTCTCGTCAGAAGGCTGACAGTATCTACAATGCATTGCAGGGTGGTGCAGACTTCGAAGAGCTGGCAAAGAAATATGGTCAGACTGGTGAGAAGAACTGGTTCACAGGTAATATGTATGAGCATGCAACCTCTATGAATATTGACAACCGCAACTATCTGGAGGCTATTCTGAATGGTGAGGTAAACGCAACCAAGAACGTTGAACTGACACAGGGCAACATCATTCTGCAGGTTACCGATCGTCGCGATATGAAGGAGAAGTATCAGGCTGCAGTTATCAAGAAACCTATCAGTTTCACGAAGGATACGCGTACCGCTTATTATAATAAGTTCAGCGAGTATGTCAGCAAGTGCCAGACAGTAGAAGACTTGCAGAAGAATGCAGTAAAGTATGGCTATAAGGTACAAGAGGCTAAGGATATCAATGTTTCAAGCTTCATGTATAATGGTCAGATGATTCCAGCTACACACGAACTGGTACAGATTGCTAAGACTCGTGAGGCGCTTCGTTGGCTCTTTAATGCCAAAGAGGGCGATCTGAGTCAGATTTATGACTGTGGTGACAACGACCATTACTTGGTTGTTGCTTTGACAAAGGTACATCCTCAGGGTTATCGCACGTTGGAAGACGAGCAAGTGAAGGAGTTTGTTACCCGTCAGGTTATGAACGACAAGAAGGCTGAAAAGATTATGGCAAAACTGAAGGGTGTCAACAGCATCAATGCTGCGAAGGCCAAAGGTGCTAAGATATCTACCGTTAGCCAGATTACATTTGCAGCCAACACGATGGTGCAGGAGACTGGTTCTTTTGAGCCAGCATTGAGTGGTGCTGTTGCCGCAACGAAGGCTGGTCAGTTCTCCAAGAATCCTGTTAAGGGTAATGCAGGTGTCTATATGTTCCAGGTTGTTAAGAAAGCAAAGCGTGCTGGTGTGAAATTCAACCTGAACGAGCAGATGTCACAGTGTGCACAGGTTTCTCTTCAGTATGCATATAATTTCATGCAGGATCTGATGAACAGTGCAAAGGTATCTGATAGCCGTTACCTGTTCTTCTAAGCAACAAACAATACATCAAATAAAAAGAGATGCGTTTCATTTGAAGCGCATCTTTTTTATTCTTACTCCTTTACTCCTTTACTCCTTCACTCCTTCACTCCTTGCTCCTTAAATCCACCCTCATATAAGTTCGGTCGTCAAAACTCTGGTATCCTTCCATCACCCCTTTCGTTGCCAGATAATCGTTGATGCAAAGTGGATCGTTTCGGAGTAGGGTGGCAAGCGCTTCTTCGCTATCCTTGAGTGTAGATTTCAGAAACGGATATCCGTCAGTGGCAAGAACCAGTTCTTGTGTATTGGCAACATCTATTACTTTTACACCTTTTATATATATAGGGGTACCGTCGATGACAGCATAGGTCCGATTAGCGCCTTGCATACTCTTGATGATGTCGTCAATGATATAATTGCGCCCCATATCTAGTTGCTGAAGTTTCTTTGTGAGCCGGCTTTCTGGTGTATAGCTCTCACCACTGTAGTTAAACAGTTGATGAATGAAACGACTTCTTTTTGCCGCATTCAGAGCTTCAGCGGGTTTTTCGTTTTCATAGAGCACACCATCCGCCATACATTGACAGTCGCCAATGAGCCATACTTGTTGGTGAAAACGGCTATAGATAGCTGCACTTGCGGCAGGACGTTTTTCTGGAGAAAGAGATGGGGTATCAGCCAAACGTTCTGTTACCAGTTTACAGAACGTTTCAAGAGTGATATCGGCAGACATTTTGCTGACGATATCCTGTATTTGCATAGTGGCAAACTGTCCGTTACTGATGCTTGGATTTATTCTTCGGGTTGTTTTGCTGGTGCTTCCGTCGATGACTGCTATGTGGTTGTTCGTCACTACGATTCCGTCCTCGCATGTATCCAGACTCTTTTTGCCGATAATTTGTTGTTCGATGAGGGTCATTTGGTCGTTTGGGAGATTGGTCGTTTGGTCGTTTGGGAGATTGGTCATTTGGTCGTTTAGAAAAACTGCGATTATAGAGTAAAGGTATGAGGTCCTCACGTCCGATACGCCGTAGTTCCCGTTCTATGTTACGTCGTTCTTCAGGCTTGTACCAGAAGAAGAACTGTCGCTGAGCCAGTTTCTCCTTGGGTGTCTTGGCGCTGAATACAGGTTCTAATGTATATGGATCATAGCCTGTGTACCATGTTTCAGTAGAAATGGTCATCGGGGTGGGGGTAAAGTCCTGCACCTGTTCCAGATGGAAGTCAAGGTTCTTGGTTTTGACAGCCAGTTCAGCCATATCTTCCTCCATGCATCCAGGATGAGAGCTGATGAAATAAGGTATAATCTGTTCACGGAGATTTTCTTCCCGATTGATGCGGTCGAAGATGCGCTTGAATTGTTCAAACTGCTCAAATGAAGGTTTGCGCATCAACTTCAATACGCGGTCGGAGGTATGTTCTGGAGCAACCTTCAGACGTCCGCTTACATGTTTGACAATCAATTCATGCGTGTATTCCCGTGCTGCCTTGTTGCTTTCCTCATCTTTGCTGTGGTGGAGCAGTAAGTCATAGCGTACGCCGCTGCCAATGAAACTTTTCTTTATACCAGGTAATGCATCAACAGCATGATAGATATCCAAGAGTTTTCGATGACTAGTGTTTAGATTTGGACACACTTCCGGATGAATGCACGATGGACGTTTGCAGCGTTCACAAGCTTTTTTGTTTTTACCTTCCATACCGTACATATTGGCAGAAGGTCCACCGAGGTCGGAGAGATAGCCTTTGAAGTCGGGCATCTGTATGACTTTCCTGACTTCACGCAGGATGTTTTCTTTCGATCGACAAGTAATAAACTTTCCCTGATGGGCAGAAATGGTACAGAAGGCACATCCTCCGAAGCATCCGCGATGAATGTTTACCGAGTGCTTGATCATTTCGTACGCCGGTATGCGCTTCCCTTTGTATTTGGGATGAGGAAGACGGGTATAGGGCAGGTCAAAAGAAGCGTCAAGGTCTTCTGTCTGCATGGGCGGATACGGCGGATTGACTACAGCAAACTTTCCGTCAACACCTTGTATCAGCCGTTGTGCATGCACCTTGTTTGATTCCTCTTCTATATGGCGGAAGTTCTCCGCATGTGCTTTTTTGTTATGCAGGCATTCTTCGTGGGGATGCAGAATGATGTCATCGTCCTGAAAACCACCAGGGATTTCATTTTCCTTACACAAGAATACTGTTTGGGGTATATGGCGAATCTCCTTGATGTTCTTTCCGCTTGCCAGTTCGTTAGCCAATTCTATAATGGGCTTTTCACCCATTCCGTAAATAATCAGATCTGCACCAGAATCACAAAGGATACACTTCATGAGTTTGTCTTTCCAGTAGTCATAGTGCGACAATCGGCGCATTGATGCTTCGATGCCGCCTAAAGCAACAGGCACATCAGGAAAGAGCTGTTTCAGAATTTTCGTATAGACAATCGTTGGATATTCTGGCCGACAGTCGTGCCGTCCGTCAGGACTGTATGCATCCTCACTTCTCAGACGTCGGTTGGCGGTGTATTTGTTCACCATTGAGTCCATGCAACCAGGAGCAATACCAAAGAACAAACGGGGCCGTCCCAGTTTCTTGAAGTCACGGAAATCGCCGTGCCAGTCGGGTTGCGGCACAATCGCAACTTTGTATCCAGCCGCTTCTAAGGTACGACCGATGACGGCTGCGCCAAACGATGGGTGATCCACGTAGGCATCACCAGAGAAAAGGATGATGTCAAGTTCATCCCATCCTCTCAGTTCCATTTCTTTCTTCGTTGTTGGAAGGAAGTCGGTCAGTAGCGGCATGCTGGTTGAGAATTTATTGTTCGTTCTCTTTGTCCTGATTCTCCTGATTCTCCTGTTTCTCCTGTTTCATTTCCCATTCCACAAAGAGGAGTACCAGATTGTGCAGACCGATGGCTTTCATATTGTTATTATAGATAACATCTAAACAAAGGTCGAGTAGGGCTTTGTCTTTTCCTGCCTCAGATTCCAAAAGTGAGCGTACATTAAATTTCAGTTTGTCGAGCACCGGTTCGTCAATGATTCCGTTGCTGTCAATCAGGTTTTTAAACAACGCATATTGCTGTATGGTTGCCAGATGTTCGTCTGACACTTCAATGCTTCTTGTTCCAGAAGCGTTTGCTTGAATTTTATACATATTTAGTTGAGTGTTAAGTTTACTTCATCAAATATTGCAGAATGCCACGCATGATGGCCCCTCTGGTCTTTTCATCCATGATGCATTCGAATGGAAAACCCATCGTGAATGATCGGTAGTCGTTTCCGCTGTAGGCTACAGCAGCATCCTGTCCATCGTTATACTGCATGGCGCAGAAGGCATTTCCTGTAGCGCGTAGTACATCGGGTGCTGTAGCCGCATAGTGTTTCGCGTTCAATGTGCGGTATATCTGGAAGTCCATTCCCAGTCCTTTGACGCTTCCATCTTTGTTGTCGCGTTCGTTGCCGGCTGCCGTCACTTTCAGCACATCGGCAAGGAAACTTTGTTCGCTTTCCGTTTTCATATCTGTGCCGATATACGAGCCGCTCACCAGGAGCCGTCCGCCCATCTGTGTGTATGTCTTGAGCTTTTCCTGCATCGATGGTGAGAAACTCTTATAGTAAATGAGTGAGTGTCCGTCATCACATTCCAATCCGAATGCAATATCTACACAGGGATAATTTTTCAGTAATACGCTACCGTTTTCAATAGCTTGTTTGGAACAGCTCACCACATTGTATTTCTTTGCGGTCATGATGGCCTTGGCGTGTGTGGTCACATAGTTGAAATCGTTGCCGGCAACAAATTGTCCTGCCAGCTCGTTGCCACAATATCCCAAAGCACCAGGTCCCTCTTTGCCAGCCTGTGTTCTGTCGAAGCACAATTGTCTGCCCGCCCAACCAGCTGTTAAGCCGTATGAAACACCAATGTCGCTGTCGAGGTCGAATCCCAGTTGTTGTTCATTCTGTATGATAGCTGGTGCAGACAGTCGTTGGAAGCCGTTTACCACCAGTATGGTGTGTTGGGCTTCAGGCTGATAAACAGCCGACAACTCCTCTGTCGGAAAACTCTCACCGCCGTGGTTGACTGCTGTTACACGGAAACGATAGAGCAAACCTGGCTGCAGTTCTACCGTATATGAGGTGTTGCGAACATTCTCTCCGTTGTCGAATCCCCCATCGCCGATGGCTGTATATATATTATAAGAGGTGGGCTTCGCTGACGACTCTTGTGGGTCGTTGACAGGTGCCCATTTGAGTGTGACCTTATTCTTGCCTGTAAATTCCAACTGGAAATTGTTGGGCTGCAACGGCTGAATGATAAATCCTTTGTCGTGATTTCTGGCAACCGTTCGCAGCATCGCCTTGTAAATAGCTCTTGCCAGTGTGAATCGGAAGTTTGGATCTAACGCGTACGTCATATCCTTGAAGTTCTGATGCGACAGCGTCTCAATGATAGCGGCAGGTACGGCAGGACGTCGGGTTTCAGAATAGTTCTTGTCCCATACAGCTCGTACCGTCCAGTTTTTGAATTTCGCATTTAAATCATTATAAACGGAGTTGAGTAGTGTCTGGGCATATTCCTTTGATACGTTTCTCGACAGTCCTGAGTCGTATTCGGTCTTGCCGTCTTTGTCGGTTGTGGTGCAGATAGTCAGCGTCCCCACAAAACCATTGTCTTCGTTGATGCCGGCATCACTATGCACAGCCAACGTCATTTCTATCGGCACCTTTTTGCCTGTGTTTGTGGAATCGGGCACATATACCGAACCGCCAGCGAGCCAGTTTGTCATCAACGACCGCATATTATAGTCATCGTTGTAGTCGTTGGCACCGTCGTTGGGAGAATAGACCTCTCTTGGAGCACCCGCCCATTGTGCATAGTATCGTCCTCCTTCCAGACAGCGGGGCATGCCACTAATGGTTCCTCCTCTGACGATATTGCCCATGCCGCCGCCAAACCGTACGGCATCAGAAGTGACTATACCTTTGTGTTTCGACTCGTTGCTGACTACTACGCGGTTGAAGTCGTTGCTGCCCTCGTCGAAGTCGAACGTGCCGAGATATACCCAGGTTCCTCCTCCCATCTGTTGGTTTACGTGGAAAGTCGTTTGCTGTCCCTTGTGATAAACGATATACTGTGCATCGTCAACGCTGTTGGCAAGTGTCTGGTAGGATACATACACGGCATATTTGCCACCTTCCTTGAAGTATGGCTGATAAGAGATGTGGCTGCTCTTTTTCGCTGATGTCGTACGTGCCATTCGGACCGTTCCCTGTTCAAAGGGATTTTCACCGTCAGCATAGCTGCCTTCATGTTGTGCGAATCCTTTCAGAGGGGCATTCTCCCAATCGTATTTGTTGTTGATTTCCCTATAGAGGGCACCGTTGGCCACTCGCTGGTCGTTGTCAACGATGATTTCTTCTTTCTGCCAGTCTCTTTCGCGTGGTGTGAAGACAATGGCACCCGCATTTTGCAGCATCGGGATGAGGTAGGGTACAACGATGGTCTGTGTAAACAGATCTTCGGTGGTGCAGAATAGATAGGGCCGTTGCCACTTCCAAGTAGCTTTCTCTTGGTCGTAATAGTGCCCGTGACTTTGCCAGACGGCGATGTGCGTGTTTTGCAGTCCGTCAGTAATTTCATGGGGCCGTGACAAATTCTCCACCCACGGTTTCCCGTTGTAGTCCTTACTCCATTTTTCTTGTGCAAAACCTATGCTATTGTTCAGAAAGAGCATAGCTATTGCCAGATAACAGCTGCCTTTTTTCATGCTGGTGTCATTTATATCTCTCCGATGGTAAACAGTTCAGGACGTTTACCCTTGAAGTCTTTGAAATACAGTTTGATTTCTTTCATCTCCTTTTCCACATCTCCTGTCGGAATCATACTCTTCGTGCACTGGATGAGGCGCTTCTCATAGTCAACGCCATAAAGTAGCACAGGAATCTGCGCCTTCAAGGCGACATAATAAAATCCTTTCTTCCAATCAGGGTTCAGCGAACGGGTGCCTTCAGGTGTGATACAGAGTCTGAAGGTATCAGATTTCTTTGCCGTCTCAACCAGGTTGTCGGTCATGCTGGTGTGCTTGGATCGGAACACAGGAATGCCTCCCATGCGTTTGAAGATAGGTCCTAATGGCCAGAAGAACCATTCTTTCTTCATCAGGAAATTGATTTTCCATCCTTCAGCATGTGCATAGAGCTGACCGAGCAGGAAGTCTTTGTTGCTGGTATGAGGTGCTAAGCAGATGATATACTTCTTTGGATGGTCAACGGTAACCTCTTTTGTCCATCCCCAATGCTGATATAACAGCCAACCACAAAATTTCTTGAGCATGTTTATACTAAGTTTGCAATGTGATCAATGACCTCGTTGACCTCTTTGTTGAAGTTGTCGATCAGGTCTCGATAGTATTTCTTTGCAGGAACGCCTGGCTCTGGGTGAGAGATGCGCTGGATGTAATTGCTGTGAATGGTCAGAATGGACGTCAACAGGGCATCCACATTTTCTTTTTCTGGTTTTCCACTGTACAATGATGCGGCTACGCACTCAGCAAACAGGTCGCTGCAAATGTAATTGATCGTCTTTTTTAACTCACGTTTGTTTGACATCATAATCTGTTCTCCTTTCTTAAAAAAATAGTTTTGAATGCTCAAAGATAAGAATAATTCTCGAAATACAATCATTAAAATCAAAAAAATAATATATTTTTTCGAATTTCATATATTTTTTTTCCATATCTCAGAGAAAAAAAGTATATTTGCAATTTAAAATAGATATTCATTTTAGAGATTCATTATTCAATTTTATAACAATTCAATTACAACTATGGAAATTAGTGCATTGCAAAAAGCAAGAGCCGCTTACCAGCCAAAGCTTCCCAAAGGGTTGAAAGGAGCTGTAAAAGTAAAAGAAGGCGCGCCCACACAGAGTGTTGACAATCAGGAAGAAATCAAGAAACTTTTCCCAAACACCTATGGGATGCCGCTCGTAGAGTTTGTTCCTGGTGAGGAGAAATCATTTGCTCCGATGAATGTCGGTGTGATCCTCAGTGGTGGTCAGGCACCTGGCGGACACAATGTCATCACAGGTATCTTTGACAGCCTGAAGGCATTGAATCCGGCAAACCGCCTCTTCGGATTCATCCTCGGTCCTGGTGGCTTGGTTGACCACGACTACATGGAGCTGACAGCTGACATCATCGACAAGTATCGCAATACTGGCGGTTTCGATATGATTGGTTCTGGCCGTACAAAGTTGGAGAAAGTAGATCAGTTTGAGAAAGGTTTGGAGATTATCCGCAAACTCGACATCAAGGCGCTTGTCATCATTGGTGGCGACGATTCCAATACCAATGCTTGCGTGTTGGCCGAATACTATGCTGCCAAAAACTACGGCGTACAGGTTATTGGCTGCCCAAAGACCATTGACGGCGACTTGAAGAACGACCAGATTGAAACCTCTTTCGGTTTCGATACTGCCTGCAAAACCTATTCAGAGTTGATTGGTAACATTGAGCGCGACTGTAACTCTGCCCGTAAATACTGGCATTTCATCAAGGTGATGGGTCGTTCAGCTTCTCACATCGCTTTGGAATGTGCCCTTCAGACACAGCCAAACATCTGCCTGATATCAGAAGAGGTGGAAGCAAAAGAGCAGAGTCTGGAAGAAATTGTCAACTACATCGCAAATATCGTTGCTGCTCGTGCTGCTGAAGGCAACAACTTCGGTACGATCATCATTCCCGAAGGACTCATCGAGTTCATTCCTGCTATCAAGAAACTCATTGCTCAACTCAACGACGTTCTGGCGCTGCCAGAAGCAAAGGAGATGGGACGTGAGGAGCAGATTGACTTTGCCAAGAGTCATCTCACCGATGAGAACCTTGCAGTATTCAACTCGCTGCCTACAGGTGTAGCCCGTCAGCTGGCACTCGACCGTGACCCACACGGAAATGTACAGGTATCGCTCATCGAAACAGAAAAACTGCTTTCCACAATGGTTTCACAGAAGTTGGAACGCATGAAGAAGAGAGGCGAATATTCTGGTAAGTTTGCTACCCAGCACCACTTCTTCGGCTATGAAGGACGTTGTGCTGCGCCTTCAAACTTCGATGCTGATTACTGCTATGCACTGGGTTCAAGTGCTGCTCAGCTCATCGCCAACGGCAAGACGGGCTATATGGCTATCGTCAAGAACACAACCGCTCCTGCTGACGAGTGGATAGCTGGTGGTGTGCCCATCACGATGATGATGAATATGGAGAAACGTAACGGCGAGATGAAGCCTGTAATCCGCAAGGCGCTCGTTGAACTCGACGGTGCTCCGTTCAAGACCTTCGCAGCCAACCGCGAAAAGTGGGCAAAAGAAACGGCATACATCTATCCTGGTCCTATCCAGTATTGGGGACCGACAGAGGTGTGCGACCAGCCCACAATGACGCTGAAGTTGGAACAGAAATAGGATAAACACCAATGACACGCCACAGAAAACATCATCACAGCGTCCTGCCTAAGTTCTTTCACCGCTATCCCCGATGGGCGTGGTGGTTGGGCGCGGTAGCTGTGGTGGTGCTGTATATCTGGGCGTTCTATTATTTCTTCGTAGGACCTACAGGATTTCGTTGGCGTGCGCTGTATGGCGACGTCAACTATCCTGATGGCTACGAAATCAGAGGTATCGACATCAGTCACTATCAGGGTGAAATCGACTGGGAGAAGTTGCGCCATGCAATGATCAAGGATTGTCCTGTACGATTTGTGTTCATCAAGTCAACCGAGGGTGCCAGCATCCTCGACGATACGTTCAACGACAACTTCTATCAGGCTCGCGAATACGGTTTCTTACGTGGAGCCTATCATTTCTGGAGCACGAAAAGTACGGCTCGCGAACAGGCCTACTACTTCCTGAAACAGGTACATCTGGAAGAAGGCGACCTGCCGCCCGTTCTTGATGTGGAAAGCAAACCCGAAGATATGAGCACGGAAGACTTCCAGCGTGAAGTGCTCACCTGGCTGCACATCGTAGAAGACAAATACCATGTGAAGCCCATCATCTACACCTATTATAAATTTAAGGAGCAATACCTCTCCGATGCAAGGTTTGATGATTATCCCTACTGGATTGCCCACTATTATGTGGACAAAATGGAATACAAAGGGAAATGGAAGTTCTGGCAACATACAGATGCCGGAAAACTGGATGGAATTAAAGGCGACGTTGACTTCAACCTCTATAACGGCAGTTATTATGACCTGTTGCAGTTGACGGTGAAATAAAAGCTCCCTCAATATCTTTTTATAGGGGGCTTGTAAAAAGTATGACAATATGATTGACGTAAAAATCAAAGACCAAGTATTGCAGCAAGCGGCAGCCGAGGGTATGGATGCCTTCGTGCAAGCCTTCGTCGATGCTATCAACGAGGCGATTGGCAATCAGCTGACCGTCGAGAATATGCAGCAGCTCAATGCCGATCAAATTACTTTACTGGCCTGGAGCATCCTCCATGAAGAGGTGATGGACGGCGGTTTCGTGCAACTGATACATAACGGCTACGGTGCATTCATTTTCAAGAATCCGTTTGCTGCAGCGATGAGAGAGTGGGGGATTGACGACTTGAAACGGCTCATCAGAAAGGTGCATCCCTTGTATGTCAAATATCATGAAGAGATAGAGAAAGACTGCAGCGACGATGAGTTTATGGCTCTGTTTGAAAAGATGCCTGAATTTGACGACTTCGACGACGATTTCGTTGAGAATGAAGAGCGTTGGACCTCGATGGTTGCACATTACATCGATGACCATATCGACCGCTTTGCAACAATTGAAGGTGCCTAAAACTTATTAAAGAATGAACAAAGAACAACTGGAACTTCGCAAGAAAAGTCCTGTACAGATAAAAAACAAAAAAGCATCGTTCGAATACTTCTTCGTCGATGAACTGACGGCTGGCATTGTGCTGACTGGTACGGAAATCAAGTCTATCCGTGCAGGCAAAGCATCTCTGGTCGATACCTATTGTTATGTGGTAAACGGCGAAATGTGGGTGAAAGGCATGAATATCTCACCCTATTTCTATGGCTCCTATGCCAACCACGAAGCCAAACGCGACAGGAAACTGCTGCTCAACAGACGTGAAATCAGGAAGTTGGAAGAAGCAACCAAACAGCCTGGCTATACCATTGTGCCAACATTGCTCTTTATCGATGAAAACGGACGCGCCAAATTGGATATCGCCCTCTGTCGAGGCAAGAAGGAGTACGACAAGCGTCAGACGTTGAAAGAAAAAGAGGACCGCCGCGAAATGGATCGGGCCATCAAACATTTTTAACTCCCCCCTTTAACTCCCCCTTTAACTCCCATTTTAACTCCCCATTTTAACTCCCCATTTTAACTCCCCTTTTAACTCCCACTTATGATTAAGAACATTATTTTCGACCTTGGAGGCGTCATCATCACCATCGATCAGCCAGAGGCTGTACGCCGTTTTGCATCGTTAGGACTGCCCGATGCTGAGAAAGCCCTCGACCCCTATACACAGTCGGGCATTTTCGGCGATTTGGAAGCCGGAAAGATTACCGATGAGGAGTTTCGTGTGGCATTCAGTCAGCTCGTCGGCAGGGAAGTCACTTGGGAGGAATGTCAATATGGCTGGTTAGGCTATCGCAAGGAATTGCCGTGCCGCAATGTGGAAATTCTCAAACGGTTACGACAGGAAGGCTATCGACTGATACTCCTGTCTAACACCAATTCCTATATGATGCATTGGGCGGAGAGTCCTGCGTTCGACGGTGAGGGCCACACGCTGTCCCATTATTTCGATGCCGCCTACAAGAGCTATCAGGTGAAACTGATGAAGCCCGATGCGCGT
>Ga0310691_10004307_pt1 | contig 16100 bp, 3 predicted proteins | sample 176DNAGHGlowgp2_FD_203887 | JGI IMG/M metagenome (GOLD analysis project Ga0310691, IMG submission 203887) | Sheep rumen microbial communities from Palmerston North, Manawatu-Wanganui, New Zealand - 1766 DNA GHGlow gp2 (v2) (version 2) | ecosystem: Host-associated > Mammals > Digestive system >...
GGGTGTGGGGTTTGGGGTTTGGGGTTTGGGGCTTGGGCCCCAACCCCCAAACCCCAATCCCCAATCCCCAATCCCCAATCCCCATATTTTATTTAATAATTATTGAATATTTATTACCATTTTAATTATTTTTTTAATTAATTATTTTTATTTAATAATTAATTATTTTCATTAATTTTGAATTTTTTAAAATGTTTCCTTCAATTGTCTTTGTTTTTTTCTCTTTTTCTTTTTATTACTTCTATTATTTTCTTCTTCTTTTTCACTCTCTTCTTTTTCCATTATTTCCTTCTGAATGTCTTCTCCTAATAAAATATTATCCCCTCCTAAATATTCATATAATCTTAATGCTTCTTTAACTTTAATTCCAAATTTTTTAAATTTTTCAAGACATCGATCAAAAAGAATTTCATTAAAAATAAAATCCGAATCCCAACAATCTGGTTTAATTAACTCAAATAATTCACCATCACAATTTATTTCTGTATCTTCTCTTATTCCTACTAAATTACGAGAAATGAACCTCCTTACTGTTGTCGCTATTATTGTTTTATTAATTAAATCATCTGGAATTGCAAAATATTCGTCAATTTTACTTTTCTTTTCTTTACTAATATCTTCAGTTGAATTATAAAGAGGATCTATATTTTTTTTGAATTCACTAAAACATAGAAGTTCAAAATATTCATAAACTGAAATAAGATGCTTTAATTGAAATTTATTATCAAAGAATAATTTTTTGGTTTCTGGATGAATTTTAAAATAATTTGGAAAATCTTTAATTGTTTCACCTATATTTTGCTCATTATCTAAATCTTTATCTTTATAATAACTTATCATTAATTGCATTGAAAATAATATTTTAGTAATAATATCTATTGAATATTGTTCATTTTTAAATTTATAAAGAATTTTTATTTGATCATCCTGCAATTTTATTTTAGGATATTTATCTAAAAATGATATTAATATTGAAGAATTATTATTTCTAAAACCTTCATATTTATAGATCACAAATTCTAATGAATCATTAAATTTTTTTTTTCCTGGTAATAGTAAACCTTCTAATAGTTCTTCAATTTCTTCTAAATTATATTTAATTTGTTTTTTTTTGTAGAAATCATAATTACCTTTTGAATCAAAAGAATCTTTATATGAATAAAATAATAACATTTCTAAAAATGAATAATTTTCTTTTGAAATATTAAATGAAACTATATTATACTGATTTGCCTTTTGTGGGCTAATAATATCTTCAGATATTTTTTCTTTTAAATATTCCATTTTTTTATTATTTTTATCAACATTGTCAAAAATATTATTTAGGAAAGTATTTTGAAATGATATATATTTTTCATATAAAGCTGCCAATCGCATTCCTTGGCCTTGGACACCATCATCTATCAAGAAACAACTTAGATTATCTCCTTTATTTAATTCACGTGCTTCAACTTTATCATTTAAATTATGGCATTTATATTGACTTGCGACGTTATATAGCTTATATTTATTATATGCATTTAAAAATTCATCAAATAATCTTTCAGGAATTTCTTTACCTATTTCTTCATTAATTTTTTTATCTACTGCATCTTTCCTGGATAATTCATTTGAATAATGAGTTATTGTATAATTAACAAAATTATTTACTTGAGTTAAAGTTTGTAATATTTCTATATCTTTAGGATTTGTATCTAAATAATAATATAGAACTGGATATATTTTATTAGAATTTTTTATCGAATCTAATAATTCTTTAATATCATTTTTTTTAATCAAAGGAATATTTAAAAATTCATAATAAAATGGATATTCTTTTTCAATAGAATCAATTTTATCATTTCTATCTAATATAAGGTATTCTTCCTCTAAATCACTATTTTTATATATTTCCCTTATATTATTTAAATAATTTTCTTTTCCATTCTTCTTATACTCTTCTATTTTTTCATTAACTATATTATTTATTTTTAATTCAAATTCCGATCTTTTTTCTGTTGTAGACATATCCGAAAAATTAATTATAATATCAAATAATTTGTTAAATATTAAATTTAAAAAAATTTTAATATTATCTACACCTTTTTGTTCCAATCGCATTTTTAAATAATGTCAATTTACATTTAAAATATATATAATTGCATTTTCAACATTTTTATCATTTAAATCTCTTCTTTTATCTAATATCTCTTTACGATAACCATTATAATAGCATTCATCTCCATTATATTTTCCTTTATACTTATTTTCTTTAATTGGAACTAATTTATTTATTTTTATATCATTTAAACTAATAATTCCACATTTGTATGCAAAATATATATTAGAATAAATAATAAAATTGAGAAGCCTAAAAGAAATATTATTTAAATTTCTTATATCTTTTTCAGTAATAAAAAATAAAAAACTTTGCTCTGAAATTCCTTTATATTCTTTTTGTAATTTAACTAAAATCTCTTCTTTAAATTTTGAAAAAATTTTATATGGATAACCTCTTTCAAAGTTATTACCGTATATTCTTTTTAGATCTGGTCTAGATTGCACTGCTCTTCTATTATTTTCATTGGAATATATTCTCATTATTTTATATTCTCCATTATCTTCTTTTCTTATCACTAATTTTTGATTTTTACCTCCTATTTCTTTCCCGCAATTAGCACATTTACTTATATCTAGTGGAACACCACAAGGAACCTGAAAATAATATTCTCCGCAATCGCAAATATAAAATCCTCCACCCGAAGGTCCAACAGATATATAATTTATTACATCTTTCATATTCATATAAGATTCTACCCATAAATCACAATATAAATCTGCTCCAGGAATATATGCATTTGATATTTCTTTTATTGAGTTAACATTCAACATTTTATTATAAATAGAATTAGGATTGGCTAAAGAGCATAAAATGGAAAATTTATAAGCATATAAAATTAAATCGAAATACTCAGTTTCTTTCACTATATTTAATAATTGTTTATTATAAATATTAGTATCAAAAAATAATTGTATTAATTTTTTTGTTCCATTTGTATATGTTTTGCTTTCATTTACATATTTAAGAAATTTATTCATTAATTTAGAATTCTTACATGCATTATATCCTTCTTCTGTTTTCAAAGTACTTAAATTTTCATTAATAAATAAATCAATATTATATATAAATTGTTTATTATTTAAATTTTCAAATCTAAAAACTCTTTCTTCTTTTTCTTTAAGAAAATCTAGTAAATTATCTCCGCTATAAAATGGTATATCTAAACTTCCATGCAATTCTTTACTATTTTCCTTTTTAAATTTCAAATCTGGAAATAAATCTTTTAAATAATATAATTCTCTCCATTTTTTAATATTTAAAAATTCTGTTCTTTCTAAAATATATTTTGATTTAAGTTCTTTTAATATAATTAATTTGAATGATTTTCTTATTTTGTCGTTTCCTTTTGTTAAAAATTTTATAATTTTATTTCTTTCTGTTGAAAAATATGTTGGTTGTTCAACGCAATATTTAACAAAATTTTCTAAAAACATATTACAATATACAACACAAAATACTTTTTTTATATTTTTATTTATAATATACTCATCATATCCTTTTTGTATTTTTATTAATGTATTATAACAATTTTTAAAAAATGTTTGTGAGCTTTCTCCAAAATAAGATTCAATTTCTATTTTTATTTTTTCTTCAGATGTTAATATTTCATTTGTTCCTTTCTTTCTTTCTTTTTCTATTTTTTCTACTTTTTTCGTTTCTTCTATTTTTTCATTTTCTTTTTCTATTTCTTTTCTTTTTATTTCATTTTTATAATAATTTGAAATTTTATATTTAAAAATATATTCGAAATTTTCGGATAATATTTTACAAAAATTATCATTAATCTTCATTAATAAAGAATAATTTTTATTATTTTTCACTGATTCTGAAAATGGATTAGATATATCTTCATCTTCTTTTAAAGATTCAGGTGAAAAATCAAATAAATCTAATATATAAATGAAAAACTCATTTGATAATTTTAAAAATTTACTATTTTTTTTATCTAATATTATATCACATAAATTATTTCTACAATCTAAGTTAGTTATTTCTTTATATTTTGATATTAATATTTTCATTATAGTTTTTAATTTTTCTTCACATTCTGGAATTATTTTAATTAAAAAGTTTATTTGTTCAGATATTGATTCGGATATTTCTTTTTCTTTATTTTCAAGTATCATTTTTCTTTCATATTTAATATAATTAATAAATTTATTTATATCATTTTTATTATAAGATTTACTATCATCTAATATTTTTATTATATTGTATAATGTTTTAAATCTATAAAAATCTTTTGATTTTAATTTTAAATTTGAATTAATTATTTCTGCATTTTGAATTATTTCAAAATAATGTTCCATTTTATTTAATACTTCCTCTGGTTTTGATACTTCAATTATTTCTATTAGATTAAAAAATAATGAATCTAATATTAATAAAAAAGGTTTATTTATTAATTGTTTGTGTCTAGGATTATGATTTGAAATTATATAATCTACCTCTTTTGAATTAATTTTACTTTTAATTTTTTCAATTATATTGATATCAGGATGATAAGTTGATATTATTTCTATATTTTTTAATAAAAATTCGAATTCTCCTTTATATATTTGACACCATATAATACTTTTAGAAAAATAAATTAATTTATCATCAATACTTTTATAATTTTCAAAGCTCTCAAATCTCATTTCTATTAGATAGTATATAACATCAAGAAATATTGATCTTTTCTCACTTGTTATTAAATTGAAAAAACATGAATAATAATCTTCAATAAATAATTTTAATAAATTAATATCATTAATTTTTTTTAATTTTTTAACAAATTCATCTTTATCAATGAATTGTTTTATATCATTAACTAATTTATTATTTGGAACATAAAATTTATTAATATCTTCTTTAACACTTTCATATTTCTCATCATTAATATCGTTTACATTTTCATAAAAAAATTCATTAATTAATTTTTTCTTTTCTTTTATTTCTTCATTATCTTCATATTCTTCATTTTCCATATCATCTTCATTATCTTTAATAAAATCCCCCGGTTCCCTACAATTTCTAATTTCATTTTCAGCTTCAAAATATTCCTTAATATTATCCTTTTGAAGGAGGTTTTTCAAAGATTTAATAAATTCAAAAGAAGGTAAATTCATTTTCGTGTTTATTTTAATATTAGTTTGTTTCAAAATATTTTTGAATTCAATAACAACTTTATCCGAGAAATTTATTTCATCTAATTTACTTTCCCACATAGATTTTACATTTTCAGGGAGATTCTTTTTATAAATAAAAGAAGAAAAAATTGATGATTTCTCTGCTTCAATTAAAAATATACTTAAAAATGATATAAATACTTTTTCTAAAGTACTTATAAAAATTGATATAAAATCTTCATTTTTCTCTGATATCTCATTTTCAAATATATAATCATAAATATTCCATGATTTTTTCTCTGTTTGATTTTTATTATGTTCATTATTTTTTTCTTTATTTTTTTCATTTTTCTTATATTTTTCAATTCCTTTTAATATTATATCCGTTATTTTTTTCTTTAATTTTTCATCAGATAAAATATAATTAATAACATTTCCTATATATTCACTTTCTTTAATTGATTTATCATCAAATGTATAATCTATTTTTTTAAAACAATTATATAATTCATTTTGAAAAAATTCATTTAAATTGATTAATGCTTTATTATTATATAATTCAATCAAATTTCTATTTAATATATCTGATATCATTATATTTTTTCCATTTAAATTATCAATAAAAGTTTGTTCAAATCCAGATAAACTAGGCACAAAAATATCTTTATTAAAACCTTGATTTTTTCTTGAAAGATGTATTAATACAATAATTATTTTATTTTAGTTATTTTTTTCTTTTTGGAATCTTTTTAAAAACATTAAAACAAATTCTAAATTTTGTGCATCTTTTTCATCAAATTTTATAAACAATAATTTTAATTCTTTAGAATCATAAAAATCTGACATATCCATCTCCAATTGATGCTCAGTTTTGATCAAATTTATATTTATTATTTTAATATTTTTACTATCAATGTTTCCAAGTAATTTATTATTAGCTGAAAAATTATTAGAGCCAACTGAAGGTGTGAAAGTATAAATTATACCAAAATGATTTCTACATTTTTCAATATATGATTGAATATTTGTATGAACTGTTTTTGAATAATAATAATTAATTTTTTCTACTACATCTTTATTATTTTTCATTTTATAATGATTTAAAAATACTATTAATTCTTGCGGCATAGTTCTTGCTATTTTTTCCAGTACATGATCAATAATTATATCTTCTTTAAATTCTTGATTTTTTTCTAAATTAATTTTATAATCAACTATTATAGATTTAATCTCTTCATCATATAAATTTATTAATTCATTATCAAAATGTAATTTAATTTTGTTATTTGTATTTTTAAACATATCTCTATAATCTAAAATTTTTTTAGCAATTGGTCTTGTTTCATCATCCAATAAATTATCGAAAGATATATAATATTTTTCGAATCTGTTCAAAAAAGGAGGATCTTGCATTTTAACAGCTTCTTCTCTTATAAAAACTATAATTTTTAAATTGTCATGAACGAAAGCACTATTAGTTACTTCTCCTAATGAAATTTCTGTGTATTTTTTATTTCTTATTAAAATAAATCTTTGATTAAATAAATCATATAAAGAAGAATAAGTAGTTGATAAATTTTTTAAAATTAATATTATATCTTGTTCTAAATAATATTGAATTTTATTTATAGCTTTTGCACTATATGCTTCACTATAAATATCTTCTTCAAATAAACTTCCTAAAAAATAAACAATTTTTTCTTCATCTTTAAAATCTTTAAGAATATTTAAAATTAAATACTGACTTAAATTTGATTTCATAATTAATAATAAATATCTATTATCTTCTTCTTCAATTATATTATTCTTAATACATTCTACTATTCCAAATTTATCTTTTCCTTCAAAATTTGGATATAATTCCTTGAACTTTTTTTTTATATATTCTGCTGAATCTACAGAATTTCTTATAATTCCATTATAATTACATTCAATTGAAAAAAGAGCAGATTCTATTTCATCTTTATTAGTTTTTTCAATTATTTTTTTTGCGGTTGTTTTTATTAAATTATAAAAATCTCTTGTACCATGGAAATTTATAAATTCTGCATTGATATCTTTTAAATATATATTATAATTATAAATAATTTTGCATAAATTATTCAATAATTCTTTATACTTTTTAGAAAAAGTAATGTCAAATTCATCTGTAATATAACAAGCAGTATTATTCATTTGCTCAATATTAGATATAGGATTTATTACATTCAAGAATATACCTCTATTCATTTTTGCTGCATCTAATCTCCAATTTGAAATTCCTACAAAGGCTAATTTTTCATCTGAATTTTTTAAATTTTTACTTTTATAATCTAATTCTAAATATGTGTGTAGAGCTTTTAAAGGATTTGAAGGAGAGATTTCACATAAACCAATTTCATCTATAAAAACACAAATTATTACTTTTTCCTTTTTCTCAATAAATTCTGCTAATATTTTTTCTCCTTCTTTAAAAGAATCAATTATGCCTTTAGATGTACTAGTTAAAGAGCCTTGATAAGATATAACTAATAACTTAGGATATTCTTTCCAAAATTCAGATTTTGATTGATGTCCCAACATTTCTTTTTTTAATATATTAAAGCATAAAGTTTTTGAGCATCCTGGAGGACCAACTAAAAATACGGCAATTCTTGTCATAATACCTATAAATAAAATTAATAAATTAAGTCTTAGAGACTCATTAGGAGCTATACCTTTAACCAATTTTATATTAGAAATTAACTCATCTTCTAATTGTTTTGGATATGAAGCAAAATCAAGTGAAAATATTTTATTCATTAATTTAGTGAATTCTAGTTTATCATTTGAATCATGAAGTCTTATATAAAAACAAATATATATTGTTGTTGCAATACAATATTTTTGAGCTAATTCATCTTCATCTTTATCTAAATAAAATTTATAACAAAGGTTTTCCGTTTTCACCTCATTTCTTTCATTTTGATAATATTTCTTACTTAATTGTATCTTTCTATTAAAATCTTTAATTAAAAATTTATAAATAATAATAAATTTTCTTGTTTCTCTCATACTTACAGATTCCTTCCCGTTTTTTTCTTTAACAAAAATTTGAGCTTGCATAAATGATTCAATCATTAATTCTTTTATTTTTTCTAATTTACTTTTATCTTTAATAAAATCATTTATTTCTGCATTTACAATACTAGTAATATATTTTCTTTCAATTTCTGCTGATAAACTTCCGAAATTAAATATATAATATAATTGAGTATTAGTTAATGGATTAACTGCATATACTAATTTATTATTATAATTCAAAGATGCTTCTTTTATAAGTGCTGTATTTGCAACTTTATTTTTTTCTTCTAATTTTTTATCAATTTTTCTATAAGGATTACAAGCACCTGCGAAAACAACATTTTTTTTAACATTTATACCTTGGCATTTTTTTGTACACATAATTTCAGTTAATAATCCTGATGAATTACAAGTATTAAATTCATCAAAAAATACAATTATTAATTGTTTATTATTAATATCCATTTTCTCATTTTCATCATTATTTTTATTTAAAATATTAAAATTAGAAATTGATCCTTCATTATTCTTATCAAATATTAAACGCTCTATATCACCCTCAAATTCATCATATCCAATATCATTTTCTAATAAATTATTTTTTTTCATAAATTGAACAATTTCATTATCATTTATACCTGCATGAATATTAAAAGTAATCATTTTATAATTATTTATTGTAGCTATAGCCTTAATTAAACTTGTTTTACCACAACCAGTTTCACCCATTATTAATACTGGAATACCCGCTCTTAATCTTAATAATATTTGAACCATTTTAAAAAAATTATCAGCATTAAAAACATAAGAACCTAATTTTTCTTCTAGAGATTTTATTTTAGTGTTGGCGTTCGTTGGATTATCAATAATTTTTTCTATTATTTCTAAAAATTCTTTATTAGTTTCCATTTTAGTGTAATCAGGGATTGATAAATGCTTTTTTTTTTCTTCTCCGAATTTTGCTCCTGAATTATATAAAATATCTAAATTTTTATATATTTCAGAATTTTTTGGGGCAGATGTTATAATTGTAAAACTTTGTCCATCATTATTTATAAATATGAATGCTTTATCATTTAATTGATTAAAATTAATTATTTGTTCTTCATTTAATAATTTTTCATTTGCTTTTTCAATAGCTTCATTTTCATCAAAATATTTATCATCAGAGTTAATAATAATCGAAGAAGTTTGCTCAGATAAAATTTTATTAAATGCACTAACAGTAAAATATTCGGTTAAATCCATGAAAGAATTAATGATATCTTTTCTTATTTTAGGCTTTAGTGTATTTTCGATCATAAGATAATGATTGATAGAAAATTTACGTAATTGATCTGCTAAAACCTTTATATAAATATTAATTTGATGATAACTTTTATCATTTTGATTAAAATATTTATTTAATAATTCACTTCCTTCTTTTTCATCTATAAATTTAGAATCTATATAATTTTTGATGAACCCTTTTGTTTTTTCATTTATATTATAAAAAAATAAATTTTTTCTTCCTATTTCATCCAAGTATTTCAAATAATTAAAAACCATTTGATAATCTGATTGATATAAATAATAGTGATTTAATTTTTCATTCTTTTTTTGAATATCGAATAAAGATTTTAATCCCATTATTTTTTCATTTTTCATATCATCAAAATCATTAAATTTATTTTCATTTAATTCTAATTTTGGTAAGTTATCAATATTTTTAATATTAAATTTTTTAAACAATCTGAATTTATCCATAAAATTAAAAAAACCATTTGGAATTTCTATATATATATTTATATTATCTTCATAACAAAAAATATTTTCATTATTAGAATAAAATTTTTGTATTAGAAAACTAAAAATAAAATCCTCAAATAATTCTAATTGTCTTGTATCTGAAAAATCTAAATGTAATCCGTATTTTGATTTATTATCTTTTTTAATTTTTAATTCCTTTAATCTTCTCATTATAGTTTGCCTTTTTACTTCACCTCCGATAGGGAAGGGTATATATTTTTCATTATTATTCTTGCACTCTTTTAATATGTAATGTGATTTTCCAAGTCCGGCTTTACTTGACGAAATTATTAGAACATTCTTAAAATTATTATTTATTTCTAATTCATTATTAATAATTTTCTTTTTCAAAGATTTATTTTTTTTACTGCTAAAAAATTCATCTGCTTCCTTACAAATTTTTAATAATTCATTACCTATTTCAGATTTTCCGCTATCTTCAAATAAAAATAAAATATATGATTTAATCGATGAAGATTTTTCAGCATTAATTTTTTCAAGAATATCTTCCATTTCATATATTATATCTATATTTAATTTATCTGGTTTTGCTATTATAAAAAGAGAATGATATTGACAAAATGTTGCTAAATAAATAAACGATATTAATTCCTCTAAAGTAGTTTCTTCATTACAAAGTAATAAGGAATATCTAGGTGGTGTATTTCCGACTAAATTATGATAGAATTCCAATATTTTTTCATATATATTATTTCCACAATTTTTTATGAAAAATCCTTTATGATCTTCATAATATTTATTTTTGATAATTGAACTTTTAAATATTTCTTCTTGTGTTATATAATTTATTTTCATTATTTCTTCTAAATATTTTTCAATATTATAATACATTTCTTCCATAATTTTCTCTAATTCTTTTTCATTTCCTTCTTCTAAAAATGGGAGAGTTTCAAACGTTTTCATTCTCATTATTTCATCATTTTTTGGAGGTAGTTTATTTCTTGAAGAAATATTATTTATACCTGTTGCTATATCTTCGAAATTATTCATATAATTTAATTTTAATCTTGCAATAGATTTTTTTTCACAAATTCTTATATTATTATCTTTTCTTTTTATTTTAATTTTTTTATAATTAATATCATTATTACTTAAATCCTCTGATTCTGAACTAAATTTTGAGCTATACATAAAATTATCTGGCTCACTTTTATATTTGTTCCCTATTATATAATATATTAAATTAGAAACTTCATTTTTTAATGATTGATCTTTAAACTTTAAATATCTATTAAATATAGTTAATTGTTGTCCATAAAAAAATTTAAGAAATTGTGTATTTTTATAGGCTTTCTCTTGATTTTTATTTATATTATTTAATAATTTTAATAAATCATCTTTTTGCTCGGTTATTTTTTTATCCTTTTTTGATTTCACATTACTGTCATTGCATTTAATTTTTCCTTCTTTTACATATATATTATAATTAAATTGTTCTGGAAATCCTTTATAAGTTATTTTTTCAATTGTTGAAATAAAATCTTTGATATTTTCTACTAAACCTATAAAAATATCCAATGGTTTACTTTCATCATTTTTTTCGTGAATTTGACTTAAAGCTGCCAAATGTTGTAATAATATTAAATCTTTTAAAAATATTTTTTTCGAATTATTTTTAAATTCACAACTACAAATATATTTGGAATGAACATATGAATTTGTTTCATCATCTCGGTATATTATGAATTTTGATTCTTTAATTATATCTTTTATATCTTCTTTTTTTTTTGTTATACCTTTTGCATTCCCGAATAAATCTTCAAGTTTTGATTTATTTTTTGCACAATTTTCGAGAATAATTTTAAATTCTTCTATTGTTTTACCGTTTAAATTTTCCTTTATTACATCTGTTATACAAGTAAAAAAATTAACATCACTTAATATTCCTATCTTTTCTTTTTCATCCCTTTTGATCCCACTTTTTTGTTTTAGTTCATCTATAACAACATGAACTCTTTGATATTCATTAATTAAAGCATATATATCATAATTTGATGAGATAGAATTAGTTATACCAGCTAGATCGTCAGATGTTATATCAAACAAAAATGGTAACAATGAATTTACATTAAAAATATTAACTATAAATGAAATAAAATCAATAGGATTAAATTTTAATTTTAATTTAGGAACAATATTTTCAAAAGTTATAATAAATTCATCTATTTTTTTATGGTTTTCATCCAATAATTTTTCATCAAAATTATTTTCTATATCTAATTTAGATATTGCTTCTTTTAATTCATTTAATTTATCAAAAAAATCTGTTTTTACCAAGTTAAATTGAATTATTACATTTATAAAATTAATTAATGTTTCAAAAATTTTTAATCTTTTGTATTCTAAAGATAAATATTTTTCTATAATATTAGTATCAGAATTTATACCAAAATATTTTTTCAATTTATTTATTTCTTCTTTTAATTCATTTTCACTTGAAAAAATTGATAAAAATTCTTTTAATTCGTCTTTATTAATTTTTTTTAAAGTTTCTTCTGATACAATATTTTTTAATTTTTTTATCTTATTTTCTAAATATTTAATATTTGCTTCTTCCCCTTCCATTCTATTTTCTAAACCTTTAATATAAACATTAATTATTTTTAATTTTGAATTAATCATATTTTCATATTTTTGAGCTCTTTTATATATTTTATTAATATTTTCATTAAATAATTCTTCTTTCATACTTTTTTGGAAATTTGCAAAAGATTTTTGTTTTAAATCTTTCTTCTTTGCTTCAATTTTAACAGTAAATTTTATATCGGTATTATTTCCAATTTTATTTAAATATTCGCTGCAAATATCTAATTTTTTTCTTTGTTCTTCTAGATATTTATAATTAGCTTCTATATTTTGAATAAAATTATTATATTGAATTTCATCGAATTTAAAATACTCAATTTTATATTTAAAATTTGGAGTTTTAATAATTTCATTTAGTTTTATCAAACTATTACATGATATTTCATTTTTATCAATAGAATTTTTAAAATTAATAAAATTTTTTTCTGAATTTTTGAAAAATTCTTTATTTTTAAATCCTTCTTTTTTATTTAAAAAATTAAAAATTTTAAAAGTACCTATAATTTCTTCTGATGTTTCATAAAAGTCATTCAATTCTATAGATTTATCATTAAAATAATTGCATAGAAAATTATAAATATTATTATCCGAAGAAATTTTATTATATTCTTCAAAAGGAAATTTAATTAAAAATTCTAATATCAAATGCTTTTCATTGTTATTTAAGTAAATTTCATTAGTTACTTCTTTTGAAATTATAACTTCATATATTTTAAAAATAAATTCAAATTGTCCTATTTGATTTATTTTTTTTATAAAATTCAAAGTCAAATGATTTTCCTTTTCATTTATTTTTAAAAAATAAAGCATTTGATAAAAATCAATTGGATTATTTTCTTCGTTCTTTTCTACTTGATAAAATTTCCAAAATTTCTCAACATGTTCATTAATTATTTCAAAATTCTCTATTTCAATGATATCAAAAATTTCGAATAAAAATCTTAATTCTTTCATTGTTGAGATTTTTCTTAAAAATTTAATATATAAATCATATATTTTTTGTGCTGTTTTTGGAAATCTATTGTATATATTTTTAAATTTATTTAAATAATCATGGTCCAAAAAAGAAAGGTTAATTTTTTCTAAATATATTTCTGCATCAATTGGTAAAGGTGAAAAATCATATAATGTATCAATAATTGTTTTATTATCTCTGCAATATTTTAAGCTATCTAATTTCAATTCCTTAATTAGTGGATTACCTTTTTTATATTCACATAAATATTTGGTAAAAATTTTTTTTTGATTACCATTTAATAAACTTAAATAATCACTAAAATAATTTTTAAATGTTGTAGTATCAACTATTATTTTATCGCCTAATTTTTTAATTAATTCTATTATTGATGTTAATAAATTTTTAGAATTTTGTTTGATAGTTTGATTTATTTTATCATTTGGAAATAATATTATTCTTTTTTTTATATAATCTATATCAGTTTTAATGATATTAATATAATCTTCAAAATTATCAACAAATTTCAAATAATAATCTAAATCATCTCCATATTTAACTAGTTGTATGATATAATCTTTGATTTCACTAAATGGTTGTTGATTATTTAATAATTCTTTTACTTTACGGAAAATTATATCAAAAATTTTTTTATTATTATTTGTTTTCTGGATTTTTTCCAAGATACATAAAACTTTTTCTTTTTCTTTATTTTTTACTAAAAGTAAAAATAAAAGCACCCAAATTTCTTCATGAATTATATTTAAATCTTTCGCTTTCATTATGTTTTCATATAAACCTATTAATTTTGCTTTTGTTGATTTTAAAGTTCCTTCATCTTTCAGATCAAGCGCAAATTTATTTATATTTTTAAATATAACTTGAAAATTTTCATCAAGAAAATTATTTTGAAAAATTTCTACAAGGGAAAAAACATCCCCAAATTTATATGGTTGAAATATTCTTTCTTTTAGAATTGTCTCTAAAAATTTTATTTTCAAAGAATTTTCCTTATTTTTAAAATAACATATTAATATTTCTAATAAAGCTTGTTTCTCTTCTGGTTCCATATCAAAGAAAATTTTATTTCCTTTTTCAAATGGATTAAATGGTTTAAGATTAATTGAAAGTGAATCTTTAAGATTAATCAAATTTTTTTTTGATTTACTCTCACATTTTACTTCTAATTGAAATTTTTCGATACATAAGGGTAAATCTATTTTTATAAACATAATTTTCCTTTTAATGTCACTTTTGATGGGTATAAATAGAAATTTCTTTCCTTTTATATCAGAAAAATTGTTGTCAGAATCATAGTGCGCAATTGAATAAGGAATTGTAGTATCATTAGGATTTTTTATTGAAAATTGGATTTTTTTATAGTATTCTTCATTAATAATAGCATAAAAATAATAATATTTAAAATTTTGCATATAGTTTTTACTTATTTTATATTTTCCTGAACTTTTATTTCGATACTTTTTTTTCTCAGCAATATCATTTTTTTCATTAGATAATTTACTTTTCTGTTGTTTAATTTCTTTTTTTGATGTATTGGCCTTCGCACATTCTTTTAATTCTTGTGATGAATTTTTAGAGGCTGTGTTACTTTTATTAAGATTTAAGCTATTGTTCTCTTTCAGTTTGGCTTTCGAATTATCAAGAGGAATTTTTGGTTTTTCGGCATCATCAGATTTTATTTTTTCTTTAATATCAAGCTTAATATTTTCATTATTTTCATCTTCGAAAATTTCATTATTATCAATGTTTATTTTTATAAGCTTTATTTCTTCTGTTGTTTTTTGATTTTTTTCATCGGATATTGTATTTTGATTTAATTTGATATTTTTTGAATCCTCAATTTCTTTGGAATCATTTTCTCTTTCTATTTCTATTTTTACATTTCCTTCTTTTTTTGGTTCTTCATTTTTTTCTATTTGGCTTTTAGCTAACTGGATAGCATCTTTATTCTCTTCAATTTCTGGTTCTTTTTTATTTTCTTCTTCAGGACAAAACATTATATATATCTTTGAATTTTCTTTGATGATATCCCCTAAAAGAAAATCCTCCTCGCTTTCAGAAGGAATGACATCGTTTCCATCCAAAAATAGATACTTTTTTTTTATTGGTTTCTTACATTCCGACAATTCTTTTCTGATATCTTCTAAAGTTAAATCTTTTGAAAAAGGTTTTTTTCCTCTTAGAATTGTACAGGCTTTTCCTTGGTCACCGTCTGCCTTTTCTTTAGTATAAATTTTGATTGTTTTTATCTCTTCTTCTTTTTCGGCCATATTCATATATATTTTGGATAAAAGATAAATTTATATATTAGATTGCTTTTAAAAAAGTTTAAAAATATTTATTTTATAAATTATAATTTTTACCCGCCCAAAGATTTTTTATATTAATTAATTTTTTTTTTTATAATTTATTTATTTTTTTTATACAATTATTATTTTAATTTTTTTTTCATTTATAAATCTTTATTGTTTTTTAC
>Ga0310691_10004311_pt1 | contig 16094 bp, 14 predicted proteins | sample 176DNAGHGlowgp2_FD_203887 | JGI IMG/M metagenome (GOLD analysis project Ga0310691, IMG submission 203887) | Sheep rumen microbial communities from Palmerston North, Manawatu-Wanganui, New Zealand - 1766 DNA GHGlow gp2 (v2) (version 2) | ecosystem: Host-associated > Mammals > Digestive system >...
TTTAATAATTCATATAAAGATGTTAATCCAAAACTTATCCCTACTGCTGGATATATATTTCCATCATTAATAAATTCAGTAATCATATTATCATATCTACCTCCTCCACCTATAGAAGAAGTTAATTTATTATTTTTTTCATATACTTCAAATACATTTCCAGTATAATAATCTTGACCTCTAGCTAATGTAGAAGTAAATACTAAATAATCACCTATATTTAATTTATCTATATAATTATTTAAATTATTTATTTCGTTTAATCCATTATTAAGTATTTCATTACTACTAGATTTAAACTTATTATTCAATTCATCTATAGATAAATTAAATAATTCTAATAATTTTTCAGATTGTATATTAGTTAATCCTATTGATATAAGCATTTCATTTAATTCTTCTTTTGATACTTTTTCCATCTTATCTATTATAGTAATTGTTTTAGATACTAAACTATTATCTATACCACATTCTAATATTAATCCACTCATTAATTTTCTACTATTATATTTAATTATTATTTCAATACCTAATTTATTAAATGCATCAATATATAATTTCATTAATTCTGCTTCTATTAGTTGTCCTTCAATTCCTACTACATCTACATCGCACTGAGTAAATTCTCTATCTCTACCCTTCTTTATAGGACCATCTCTAAATACTTTAGATATTTCATATCTTTTAAAAGGATAATTAATTATATTTTTATTTAAAGCAATTAATTTAGCAAATGGTACTGTTAAATCATATCTAAGTCCTAGTTTTCTATCACCTTGATCAGATAACTTATATATTTCTTTTAATATATCATTATTTTCATCATATTTATCACTTAATATATCATAATATGTAAGTATTGGTGTCTCAACTGGCATATAGCCATACTTCTCAAATGTATCAATTAATACATTATTTATATACTTTCTAATATTTTGTTCTTTAGGTAAATAATTATATCCACCCTTTACATTTTCTATTTTCATATTTATCTCTCCAATCTTTTTACAAATGTTTTAACTTCTTCATTATTTTTATTATTTATATTTGTTATCACCCTTGTAGATATTTTTTTCAAAATACTTAATACTATAAGTCCATTAGCTTTTAATGTGCTTCCTGTTTCAACCAAATCTACTATAGCATCAGCATAATTTATAACGGGCGCTATTTCTAGTGATCCATCCATTTTTATAATACTTGGATTAATACCATATTTATTTATTAATCTTCTTGTTATATTTGGATACTTAGTAGCAATAACATTAATATCTTCTATATTAATTGAGGGAACAGATGCTAAAGCAAACGAACATATACCTGTATTCAAATCACTAAGTTCTAATATATTACTATTAGATTCTTCTAAAATAGTATCACTTCCTACTATACCTAAATCTGCATAATTATTACTTACTAACTTAATAACATCAACTGGTTTAACCAGTAATAATTCATATTTATCACTAACTATTACCTTTAAACCTCTACCCGGACTAATTATATTTTTTGTTATATTTTTTTCTAATAAAATTTTATAAAAATTACTTTCTATTCTACCTTTTGATAAAGCTATTGTTATCATAATATTCCTCCTTTAAACACTAAAAAAGCTATTACAGGTCCTTGTAATAGCTTTAATATTTATATATTTAAAGTATGTACAAGCACCACAAATAGCACTTGTACAATACGATTAATCTTTAATGTCGTATGTCCAAGTGCAGAATATTATGATGATGTACATTATTAAATATTTTTTTCATAATAATCTTCCCTTCCTACGTAAAGATTAACATATTATCTTCTTTTAGTCAAGTTAGAACTATCTTCTAATATATCCCCTGGTAAACCAGGTTTAGTTATTTTTCTAATTCTTATTTTTTTAGGAACTTTCTTTTTTCTAGCTTTAATAACATGTACTTTAACATGTTTTGGTTCTTTAGTTGGTACTATATCAACCTCTTTAGCAGCTTCTATTGATTCCAATATCTTTCTTATATCTTCATCTAAATCATCATCTTTTGATTGTGATGGAAGTGGTGGTATAGATAAATTTAACTCATCTACCTCACTTATAAAATCTAACGGTTTAGATATCGGTTTTACTGTTTTAGAATCTTGTGAAAATTTTAATTTTTCATCTACATCGCATTTTACATATAATTCTTCTAACAAATTTCTTTCATCATATCCCAATATAACTGTATTTTCATATATTTGAATATCTCTTTTTATTGTTTCTAAGTCTTCTGCTGTTTGAGCATGTTCAATTGCACGGCTAAACCTACTATACGCTGTATAAAACTTTTCTACATTTAATGGATTATTAATTTCTTCTAAATATTTATTTATTGCAGATGTACTAGGATAATCAAATAATCCAATACTTTCTAATCCATCAAAATGTTCAACTTTTTTAGGAGTTTCTAAATTACCACTCATTGATTCTAACTTAAACTTCATAGTATCACCTATTCACTTTCTTTGAATTTAATTACTATATCCTCATCACCTAATAATTCAGAAATAGCAGAATAATCTTCTTCTATCTCTTCCATAGTAGCATTAGGATCTATAGTAGCATGAACTACCTCTTTTTTATCTCTTTCTTTTATAGCTTCATCTAAAACTTTAATATATCCTTCTATATCAGCAGTTTTATGTTCTACTACATTTTTTTCTTCTGTATTAACATCTTCTTGTTCTTCTACTGGTTTATCACCAGTTGTATTACTTTGTTCTATAATATCATTTAAAACTTCTTCAAGACCTTTATCTTGTTCTTCTACTGGTTTATTACCAGTTACATCATTAGTTGGTTCATTATCAATTTCTTCGTTTATATCATAATCAGTTATTTCTTCTTTTACTTCTTCATTTTCATTAGTCACTTCAAGACTAGCTACTTCATTTGGTAAATATGTTGTTACTCTTTCTTTGTATAAATCTTTCTTTTCTTCTATATCCTTATTTTTATTTAAATCTAATTTATTAACAGAACTAAAATCAATTAATCCACCATAAAAATCAGATTTAATTTTTAATAATTTATTATATTTAGCTACTAATTCTAAAGAACAATTATTTGTTCTTATATAGTCTTCTAAATTTATTCCACTTAATTCACTTGTAACAGCACCCTCAAATTGTCGTAACAATGCTTCTCTAATATTATTAGGGTTTTCAAATTTTCGTAAATAATAATCTGCAATTTCATTTAAAACGGCATTAATATCTGACCATACTATTTCCTTTATGTTCTCTGTTGAACGATCTAATATCATTTTATCACCATACTCATTCTATCATTATTAAATAATTAATTCAACAAAAATTATTAAACAAAAAAAAGAAATGTTTAAACATTTCTTTTAAATATATGTAATTATCTTTATATAGTATAGTTTTCAATTTAGAAAGAGATTAAGTATTAAGGTTACTTTGATACGATGGTCAACCCCTAATTATTCCATCATAAAGTTTAACTCTTTGAGTAGGTTTGGTAATAAAGAATAATTACATAATATTGTTTAATCACGAGGTTATTAACCTCAATTCCCCTTTTCGATATATATAATACATCGTATTGTCATATAAATCAAATATATCTTTTTGATACATGGTATAAACCATGTTTATAATATAAAAGTATAAAAAAAAGAAATGTTTAAACATTTCCCTGAAAAGTGATATAAATTATTCTTTGTAAATAAGATATATAACACATAGTTTAGCTTTCTATTTATTCCAGCTAATAATCTCCGACTCATATTCGAGTTCTTTATTACAACTTAATAATCAACCTCTTGGTAGTAATACTACCAAGTTCCCCCTTTTCGAGTCTATATTATATACTATTTTAATATATAAGTCAAATTCATACTTTTGAACATATTTTATAAATAATATTTATATGTGGTATAAAAAAAGAAATGGTTATAACCATTTCTTATTAACCATAAATTATCTACACTATATATATAAATAATTAATTTAGAAAATAGATTTTAAGTAAAATTACTTATATAATAAATGACTTTCTATATATTTCAGTCAAGTTTAAGGTTCTTTTTGAACTCGCACTTATATATATAGGTTAAATAATATTATGATAAATAAATTAGAAAGTTAAAATATTATTTAACCTTCCTCACTTATAATTTTACTTGTTATTATTTTTTTAATCAAATACTTATTTTTAATATTAGGTATAACAATTAATTATGATTAATTATTACTTTTTTCACTTAAGAATTCTACAAATTTTGTAAGTACTGGTCTTTCAAAATCATTTAAGTATACAGCACATATATCCATAGTTGGTAATATATTATCAAATGTTACTGTTTCAAATGTATCATCATCATTTATACTATCTACTACGTTTTTAGCACAGAATCCTATTCCAGCACCTTTTTTTATCATCTCTAACATAAATTCTACAGTCCACGCTTCTACAATAGAATTTAATTTTAAATTTCTTCTTTCAAATGTTTCATCTAATTTAATTCTAAAAGAAGATTTAGCATTTGGAAGTATTAATGGATATTTAGTTAAATCTTCTGGTGTTTCTATTTTATAATTGTGTAATAACTTTTTATTATATACAAAACAACTATTAAAAGTCGTTAGCATCTTTTTACATGCAGCTTTATTATTAATACTTATTGGTAATTGTCCTATTACAAGATCAATCTTTCTTGTATCAAGTAAATCAATTAAATCAGTTGTTGATTTACATATAACTTCAAATTTAACCCCTGGATATAATTTTCTAAACTCACATATAAAGTCACACAAATAATAAGATGCGATATAAGAATGGGCACCTATTCTAATAGTACCAATATTTAAACTATTTAAATTAGTAACATGTTCTTCTCCACTTTTTATAATATTAAAAGCAGTAGAAATATAGGAATATAATTCCATAGCTTCTATAGTAGGTTCTATACCTTTAGAGTTACGATAAAACAAACTATATCCTAATTGTGATTCTAATTCTTTTAAACTATAGCTAATGGCTGGTTGCGAAACATAAAGCTTATTAGCTGTCTTAGATATACTCTTTAACTCATATAAAGTAAGGAAAATCTTATATAAATTGAAATCCCTATTATCCATAATACTCCACCTCGAGAAGTATTATATACTACTTTTATGCAAAAATCAAAATATATAAAGCATTTTTATAAATTTCTTAATAAATAAGATAAATATTGACAAATAAATACCTATTTATGATATTATAATTATGGGAGGATATTTATGAATGATTTTGAAGAATATAATGATGAATTTACAAGTGATATAACAGAGGATGATTTCGAAAAGGAGTCTAATAATAAAAAAGTAAAGCTAAATACAAATAATATTATAATTGCTATTTTAATATTTATTATTATAATATTACTATTTATTATATTTAGTAGAGGCAAATGTGATAAATGTGAAACTAAAAAAGAGGATGTAAAAGAAGAAGAAAAAACTACTACTAAGAAAGAAGAAGGCTTATCTGATGAAACTAAAGAAGAAATAGCATCTAAATTAGCTACTTTATTTTCAGATGGAAGTTACGAATATGGTAACTTAATTCAAAATAACGATATAGAAAACTATGTTGCTAATATATTTGAAGATACATTAGATGATGAATCTAAAGCAATATTAATTTTACGTTCACTTAATTCAGAAACAGTAGAATTAGATTGGGATAATGCTAACTTTAGTGATGCTAGTTTAAAAGAAACATTACAAGAAGCAGATGGAAAATCAGTAGTTTATGATGCTGAAGAATTTAAAGAAAAATACTATGAAGTATTTGGTATTGAGCCAACATTAACTGATTATACAAAATCATGTCCAAGTTATTATTATGAAAGCAATGAAAATGTATATGTAGAAAAGAATGGTTGTCAAAATACAGCTACATTAAATACATATATTTATATAAATGATATAACTGAAAATCAAGGTAGTATTATAGTAGATGCTTATGTAGGTGCACATAGAAGTTCAAATACTGGAGAATATTATTATGACGATTATGAATATCCAAAAGTAAAAAATAATAAAACTGAACAAACTACTATAACAGATGAAAATAAAACATCATTTACTAATTACAAATTTACATTTACTAAGAACTCTAATGGTGAATATAATTTCACAAGTGTAGAAAAAGTAAAATAAAAAAAAATACTCATTTGAGTATTTTTTTATTTACAACTAACTTTATCTCCACCAGATTCTTTCATTTTACTGATGAATTCATCTTTAGTTAAACCAATAATTTTTTCTTCTGAATCTAATTTTTCATAATTTGAAATAGTAATAGATTTACCATCACATTTTATATCAATTTTAGAACCATCATCAGCAGTTGAAGCAAGGCCTAAAAAACTACAATAAGTTTTTGCTGTTTCTTCTTTTTCAAAAGTAATTTTTGCCTTTACAGAATCAATTTTATTACTTTTTAAAGTTCCAACTACTTCTGTAGTCATTTTTTCTCCGCTTTCTTCTTGTGTAGCACTACAAGTAACTGTTTTCTTTCCACAACCAGTAAGAACTAAAGTACTAACAACTGCTAAAGCTCCTATTTTTTTTAAATTTAACATACAAGTTTACTCCTTTCTATAATAATTGTACCATAGTAAAAATCCTATATCAAGAAAAAAGGAGGAAAAATTTCCTCCTTTAATTTAAAGCTTTAATTTTTGTATTATTTTCTAATTTATAAAAACTACTTCTTGCAAGTAAATCTGCATCTAAATTTTTAGAATCTCTACCAGAACCTTTTAACGTAACAGTAACTATAACGTTACCATCTTTTTCAAATACAGTAATCATAGTTTGACCAGCAGCATCTGTATACCCTGTCTTACTACCTATCGCATACTCATTAATACCAAATATAACGGAATCATTAACTAAATGGTATTCTTCACCATTAAAGTTAAAAGTATAATCTCTAGTACCCATTATATCAATAACTTCTTTTTTATTTTTATATATGTAAGATGTAATTTTTGCCATATCTAAAGCACTAACATGATGAAGAGTATCTTCATAACCATATGAATTAGTAAAATTACACTTCTTACATCCAATATTATGTGCTTCTTCATTCATTAATTCACTAAAATTACGTCCAGTAATATTTTCTACATACTCTGCTAATGCTACTGTAGTTGAATTATCTGATTTTAATAAAGATATACGTAGTGCATCATAAACTGATATTTTGTTTCCAAGTTTAACTATCTCTGGAAAATACGTACTATATCCTTCACTTTTATGTCCTTCTACACTTACTGATCTTTCAGTATATTCTATATAATCATTGATATTACCATACTTAAACACTAAGTAAGCAGTTAGTACTTTAGTAATACTAGCTGGATACATTTGTTCAAATGCATTCTTATCAAATAATATTTGACCAGTATTAACATCTAAAGCAATGCCAGCTACTGACTTAAGTTGACTAGTTATATCCATATTAGAATAATCTCTTTCACTTACTAAATAATCTTCATTAGTATCTATTTTTCTTTTAGCAACCCATCCTTCTTCTTCTAAAGAAGTAACTGGATTATAATATGTAACATATATCCACTCATATATACCATCATTATATGGTTCAATATCACCAATTCTTTTTACCTTTGTACCTACATTTAAAATAGCCTTAGGTTCTGAGTCAACTATATAATTATCCCTTATATTTAAATTAACACAAGAAATATAATATTCATCCTTTTTAATTTCCTTTTTTAAATTATTCTTCTCAATATTTATTTTAGAACTATCTACATCTGTACTTTTTATTTTTTTATTATTAATAGTAACTATTTTATATTTAGATTCATCTAATTTAGTACCTAATACTTCACTATTATTTTCTAATACTAAAGATGGTTTATTACCATCTGTATATAAACTAATACCACCTATATCATTAACATAATATTTACTATATTCTAAATCACTAGATGGTAATGCATCTAATATAGTATCACTTAAATATATACCATCCATATATCCAAAAGTAATATTACCATCATTATCAAATAGAACAACTTCATATTCTTTTCTTTTAGATAGTTTAATATCCTTAGGTGATAAAAGTGCTAAAGTATTAGAATCAAAGTTATAATCTAATTTTGAACCATTAGAATCCTTTATAACTATATTTTTCTTATCATCTTCTACATCTACAAGTATTAATTTTCCACCTTTAGAAATTAATTTTCCATCCATTTTTTTTAAAGATTCAGAACTACATTTAGTTAACCCTAATACTGATGTAATAACAAATGCAGGTAACCCAATTCTAACTAATAAATCAATTTTTTCAGGTTTAGATAGTTTAGACCATTTTTCCTTTAATTTCATATTATCCCCCTCTTTATGTATGAAGTATTCTATCATTAGGTCTTTTATATGTCAAATTAATTCATATAAATTCTAACTATACTACCTTCTTCTACTTTAGTTCCACTCTTAGGAGACTGATATATTATTTTACCTTTTCCTTCCTCTTTAATTTTAAAACCTTTTAATACCAATCTAGCTTCTTTTAAATCTAATCCTACTACATTAGGTACTTCTAGATATTTTTTATCAAGTGGAATATCTTCCTTAGATATTCCATCTTTATCTTTTTTAATATCCAATATAGTAATTATTGATTTCATTACCTCACGAGCTATAGGTGCTGCTACTGTGCCACCATATTGTATAACTCCTTTAGCATTATCTACGGCAATATATATTACTATCTCTGGATTATCAGATGGTAGTATACCAATAAAAGAAGTAATATAATTACCACTTAAATAACTACCATCTTTTACTTTTTGAGCAGTCCCTGTCTTACCTCCTACTCTATAATCAGGTATATATGCATTATGTCCTGTACCACGAGCTACTACACTTTCTAATGCGTACTTAACTTTATCACTTGCTTCACTAGATATAACCTGTCTTACTTTAGTAGGTTTATTTTCATATATAACTTGATTAGTCTCTGGATCATTTATACTCTTTACTATATATGGTTTATAAAGTATTCCACCATTTACTGAAGCAGATACTGCAGTTATCTGTTGTAAGGGGGTAACAGATACCCCCTGTCCAAAGGCAGTAGTAGCAGTCTCTAACTCACCTATCTTACTAGGATTAAATAATATTCCATTCTCTTCACCTGGTAATTCTATACCAGTTTTCTTACCAAACCCAAAATCACTTATATATTTAAATAACTTCTCTTTACCAATTTTAAGTCCAATGTTAACAAATCCTGTATTACAAGAATTTTCTACTACTTCTAACATGGTTTCTAAACCATGTCCTCCATGACGCCAACAATGTATAGTAGCACCACCAACTTTAACAGAACCAGTATCATGATAATGATCATTTTCTAAATCAATTAAATTTTCATTAAGTGCTGCACTAAGTGTAATAATTTTAAATGTAGATCCTGGTTCATATGTCATCCATATAGGTATATTCCTATTAATATCACTTATATTATAGTTTTTATAATTAACTGGTGAGAAATTAGGGCGCGATGAAATTGCTAATATCTCACCAGTGTTAGGGTTCATAATAATACCCCATGCTCCATCAGGATTATATTTTTTTACAGCATTATCTAATTCTCTTTCTAATGCTTCTTGTATTCTTATATCTATAGTAAGTGATATATTCATACCATCCTGAGGTTGTTCATATATTTGACTTAAATTTAACTTATTACCTTTAGCATCACTAAAGTATTTAATAGCACCATACTTACCTGTTAAATATTTATCATAAGTAAGTTCTAAACCACTTAATCCTTGATTATCTATTCCTACAAAGCCTAATGTATGAGATAAATAAGTATCATATGGATAATCTCTTTTAGATTCTTTTACTAAGTATACTCCTTCTATTTTTAATTTATCTATTTTATCTGCTACTTCATTTGATAATCTTCTACCTTCTGGATGTACTCTTTCTATAGATGTTTTCTTACTAACATGATTAAGCATATCTTCATAGCTGGTTTTTAAAATACCAGCTAATTCTTTAGCAGTACTCTCTTTATCTTTTATTTGATTAGGTATTAATACTAATGATGTTGTAGTTATATTACCAGCTAGTATATTTTTATTTCTATCATATATATATCCTCTATTTGCTTCCAGTGGTAAGTTACGACTCCATAAGTCTTTAGCATATTTATTTAATTTATTATAACTTACCACTTGTATATAGAATACCTTACCTATTATAGTAATAAAAAATATAACAATTAATATAAATACTATTTTCATTCTTTCATTTATTTTATGTTGAAACATATAATCACCTAATAATTATATGAAAAAAAGAAGACTTTTAGTCTTCTTTTCTATATTTTTTTCTCTTTTTGTTTATAATCAACAATAACTTCATCATCTTCAATGTGGCATAAATCTACTTTATCGGATCCAAATCCTCTAAATGATGTAGCACCATTTTTAAAAGTTAATGTTCCTACATTGCCAATAAAACCTAATTGGCTTTTATATTTAAGTTTATATGGTTGTTTATTTGATCTATCTTCCATATTAAATAAATAATAGAAATCTCCATCATTTAAATAATAATCAACAATAAGTCCAAAAGATAACTCTTTTTTTATATGATCTACATCATATTTATCTTCATCTTTATATGATATAAATTCTTTTGAGTTAAAAAATGTTTCAACAGTAGTTTCACATAATTTTTTAACATTATTTAAAGTGTATTTTTTTACATTTCGCACAAACATTAATAAATATAAAATTTGTTCATATTCTTTAATAGCTATATTTCTTATTAAATCATTATATCCAAAATTAGGTATAATATCAATTAATTGTATTAAATGTTTTCTATCAATCTCTACGTATTGTTTAGTATCAAGATTAAATAATTTACCATTATTGTCTACTATTATTTTCATTCCACCATCTACAGGTATATAAAGATAAATATCTTCAACATAAAATCTAGGTACTGAATCACCTGTTTTAATACCTTTCTTATTATATGATAAGAAGTAATGATTAGTATATTTTCTATCACTGTAATAATCATGAATTGTATAATAAGGTCCATCACTCCATGCAAATCTAGTATTTCTATAATCAGGTGATTCAAATGGTCTACCATATTCAGACATTACTAATAATTTTTCAATATACTTATATTCTTTTTTATTTTTCTTTTGATGAACATAATATTTACTTATTACATCGTCTACGAATGAAGATTCAAAATTTATTTGTGACCATTCACTATATGGTATATTCATTACATACCATCTTAACATTTTAAAGAATTGTTCTAGTTCTTCATGTGTTAACATGATATTATTTAATTTTGATGTTAAATCGTATTCGTTTTCTCCTGTTTTATTATTTTGTATATTAAAGTCATATCCTTCCCAGTATCTACATTTTTCTAATACTATTTTACGACCTTTCATATATTTTGAAATAAATGATGAATATACTTTTCTTTTTTTCTTTTGTTTAAAATATCTCATTCTATTATTAAATGCATTTTCAAAATAATCTCTAAGCATTAAATATGCTTCAAATCTTTCCTTTTTTGTAGGTAATTTTACTAATACTTCACCAGTTTGATCAAACAAAGTATTCTTTTCTAACTTATATCCTTTCTTTGATACACTTTCTGATAAATTATCAATAGTTACATCACCTTTTTTTGAAATTGATTCTATTACATCATGTATAAATTGTTCTTTTATTGTCATAATAATCCCCCTCTTTTTTTGTGTTTTATCTTATCAAAAAAGTTTAAAGATGTCAAAAAAAGAAGACTTTTAGTCTTCTAATCTTGGTGTTAATATTTCATAACCATCTTTAGTAACAAGTACTGTATGTTCATAGTGTGCTGCTGGTGAACCATCTAATGTTTTAACAGTCCAATCATCATCTAATATGTATATTCTCTTACTACCATAGTTTAACATTGGTTCAATACAAATTACCATTCCTTCTTTTAACCTTGGTCCTACACCAGGTCTACCAAAGTTAGGTACTTCTGGATCTTCATGCATATCAGTACCAATTCCATGACCACATAATTCTTCTACAACACCTAAATTATGTAGATGAGCATACTCTTCTACAGCATGAGATATATCACCTATTCTATTTCCAGGTTTAACCATTTTAATACCTTCATATAATGCTTTTTCTGTATGTTCCATTAAATACTTCTTCTCATCAGATATCTCTCCAACAGCATATGTCCATGCAGCATCTCCTTGATATCCTTTATATCCTATTACTACATCTATAGTAATTATATCTCCATTTTTTAATTTATAATTAGATGGTATACCATGTACAACTTCATCATTAACACTTGTACATAATGCACATGGAAAACCTTCATAACCTTTACATGAAGGTACTCCATTATTATCCCTAATAAATTTTTCACAAAGTCTATCTAATTCCCTGGTAGTAATACCAGGTTTAATATAAGGTTTAATAAACTGATGCATTTTAGATACTAATAAACCAGCATGTCTCATTAATTCTATTTCTTTTTCACTTTTAATACTAATCACAATCTACATCCCTTTCATAATTCCAAATATTTAAATTACCTTTAGCAGGTATTTTTTTATCCAATACTTGAATATCCTCTAATACCCAAGCATATCTTCCTATTTCATATTTACCACATATATATTCTTGATGATTCTTTTTTACTTCTTTTATAAAATTATCATCCATATATATACAATCTACTAAATTACACTTACATATTATATATCCATAATTTAATTCATTACCATCTAATAAATCCATTAATTCTTTATTATTAGCCCATTCTTTTTTTATTTTAGCAATACTAGCATGTATATATAATTCTCCTCTATATTTAGTTTTCCAACTTCTTGTTTCATAGTGTTTTTTACCTAAACTAATTATAGTAGCATATGGTTCTTTTATACTTAATACTTTCATATTACCACCATATCAATTATAACACATTATTTTACTTTAGGATTATCAGTAAGTATTCTATTTACACCATATCCTACTACTAATGCCATAGCAATCATAGTTAATTTAATTAAAAAATCATCAGGAAAAAAACTTAATATACTTGTTTTTATTTCATTTATAAATTCATCAAAAGTAATTACTACTTCAAATCTAGTATTCATCATAATATCTACCTACTTTAATACTTTAGCTATACCACTATCTTCAATTGTTTCAATTTTAATAATATTTTTACCATATTCATATCTTGATAACTTATTAATTGTTTCATAATCAAAACAAAATGTATATTCATCTAATTGATATTTTTCACATATTTCTTTTATTTTTAATATTATTTTATTTATATACTTAGGATACTTTCTAAATAAAGTATTTAATAAACTTATATATAAGTTTATTATTTCATTTCTTTCTATAATTAGTTTATCATTTATACCTATTTTTATATTAGTATCTTCTAAATTATTAAAACTAATATTTTTAAGTTCATTTATTTTTCTTTTTAATTTAGCATAACTAAATATTCCTTTTTCTTTTCTATCTAATACTCTTTCTTTAGATTTTAATAATTCATCAAATATATAGTCATTAAATGTTACATCTTTATAATCACATATATCTTTTTTAAATCTTGTATCATATAATTTAGGTATTTCTACTTTTAATACATCATATATTATTTTTAATCTTTCCATAGTAAATCTATCTATATCATCATATATATATGATTCATATCCTATATATTTATCTATTACTCCACTTAATATTTTTGGTGTACTCATAGTAATATTAAGTTCATTATCATTACATATATTTTTAAGTATAGTAGTATAAGGCACTAATAATTTTGTATCACTAAATACTACAAATGTACTATCATTATTTATATTATTAGAGTATTTAAAATCATATGGTAAATTATATTTAATACATTGTATTATAAAAGATTCCATTATTCTAAATAAAGCTGATTTAGAATTAATATTAATATATAAAACATGTTCTTTAGCTATTTCATCTTGTTGTGCTACATCTATGTAATATGAAGTAATATATGTATAATCTATATCTTTTTTATACCATCTAAAAAAATTCGATTCAGAACATTTAGTATTTGTTATTTCTACATCAACCATATATTTCAGTAAATCTTTTAAATTTAAATATTCATTTAAATTACCATATTTATTTACTGAAACTTTTTCTAAAGATGTATTTAAAACACTTTTTCTCCATATATTAAACAAAAATAATAAAAATTTTTTATATGCTTCTTCTCCTAATTTATCATTTTCAAGAGTTAAATTTTTAGTTTCACTAATTATTCTAATATAATCATAAAAATCATCAAAATTATTAGTTTTTAAATAAGCAGTAAAAAGATTTCTCATTAAACTTATATTTTCTAATGGATTTTTCATATTCTCATATATATCAATTGTCGTCATCAAATCACCAAAATTTCTTATTGGAATATTATATCATTTTATAAAAAAATATGGAATTATTTCTCCATATTTTTTTTCATTAATTTTTGAACTTCTTTATATAATTTTTTATTTGCAGTTTCAAGTGTCATATTACCTACTTTAAATGGTTTACCATATCTAATAGTTAAATTCTTACTTCTAAACTTATAATCACCTGTTATACCAAATGGTAATATATATGAATCAGTTTTCTTAGCCATAGATACAGCACCATACTTAAAAGGAAGTAACATATCCTCAGTTCTATTTCTGGTACCTTCTGGAAATATTCCAATAGCACCATCTTTATTTAATACTTCCATAGCTTTTTCTTTAGAATCACCACCATGATTTTGTCTATCAACACATATACATCCAGTGCCTTTAAAAAACCATCTAGTTTTCCAACTATCAAAGTATTCTTTTTTAGCCATATAATTAATTCCTCTTTTAGTAGCTATAATAGTTAAGAATTGATCATATAAATGTTTATGATTACCTGCTATTATAACTCTACCATCCTTAGGAATATACTCTTTATTTATTATTTTAGGATTATAATAAAACTTAAATATTGGTGTTAGTAAAAATCTACCTACTTTATATAGTAGTGGTGTCTTATTTTTATTCATCATCATCTACTCCAATATCACTTTGAAGTTTCTTAAAATCAACTTTCCCTAATTTAGTTTTAGGTAATTGTTTTCTAAATACAAATTCAGATGGTATCATATATTTAGCTAAATTCTTTCTACAATAATTTCTTATATCAGATTTAACAAATAATCCGTGGAATCCTTCCTTAAGAACTATAAACGCTTTTGGTACTTCTTGTTTATATGGATGTGGTATTCCAATTACTGTACATTGAAGTACTGCAGGATGTGATTCTATTACTTCTTCTATATGAGATGGATATACATTATATCCACTTGTAATAATCATTCTTTTTATTCTACCTTTATAGAATATAAAACCATCTTCATCCATATAACCTAAATCACCAGTATGTACCCAAAGTCTTCCATCATCATGAAGTTGAATACATGCATTAGTTTCTGCTTCATCATTAAGATAACCTAACATTCTACCTTTAGTATTTATTACTATTTCTCCTACTTCACCATAAGGTAGTATCTTCTTAGAATCTGGATCTATTATTTTTATATAGTTACCTGCAAGTGGTATTCCCACAGAACCACTTTTATTGATAGAATCACAAGCAAGTGTTACCGCAGCTAAACATTCAGATAAACCATAACCTTGAGTTATTACTGCTTTAGATCCATGTTCTTTTAAATAAGCATTCATTTTATCTTCTAAAGATTTAGGTATTATATCTCCACCACTAACTACATATTTTAAGAATGATAAATCTAAATTCTTTTCATTTTTACAATTCATTAATGCTTCATATAAAGTAGGTACACCAAGTACACAACTAGGTCTAGTTTTCTTAAATAGTGTATCAAACTTTTTAGCATCAAATTTAGGTACTAATATACTATAACATCCAAGTGATAACGGTGTATGCATAAGTACACTAAGT
>Ga0310691_10004314_pt1 | contig 16090 bp, 8 predicted proteins | sample 176DNAGHGlowgp2_FD_203887 | JGI IMG/M metagenome (GOLD analysis project Ga0310691, IMG submission 203887) | Sheep rumen microbial communities from Palmerston North, Manawatu-Wanganui, New Zealand - 1766 DNA GHGlow gp2 (v2) (version 2) | ecosystem: Host-associated > Mammals > Digestive system >...
TCATCTCCTGGTGCTGCCAGCCGCGGCCGTTGCTGTTGTTGGCATTGTAGATGTTGTACTGCTCGTCGGTGTAGACGCCCGACTCAACGGCAGCCTGTGCCTCTTCCCACATGGGTCCGTGGTTGTCGCTGGCCACGATGACGGTGTCTTCACCAGCCTCGGTGACGGTGTTGTAGTAGTTCATGGGAATTTCGACGAAGACGGTGTCGCTGGCCACGGCGTTGAGGATATAGGCACCCTCGGCCGGTGTGCGGGTGTAGACGCCCACGCTGTATGTGCCGTTAGGCAGGTTCTTCACCAGCTGTGTGGCAATATAGCCCTGCAGACCCTCGGCATTGTAGGAGTCGATGTAGCGGGTGCCGGAGCCGTCGAACCACTGACTGCCGTTGGTGTTGTTGTTGCCATTGCCCTTGTTGAACTCCCATCCGGTTTCTGCTTCGAGGTTGGGGTTCTGGATGAAGGCGGTGTAGTCGGTGGCGCTCTCGTTGTCGTAGATGTTCTGCATCTTCACCACGCGCATGACGCGGTTCAGCTCGGCCACGAACTCGTCGATGGTGGCCTTCTCCTTCATGCTGGCCACGAGTTCGGCTTTCTGTGCTGCCATGAGGTCGCCGAGGGCGGCCTTGCCAGTGGCTGCAGAGGCGGCGGCTACGCTGGCAGCCTCGTTATAGGCGGGGGTGTAGGTGTTGAGGTAGTTCTTCAGCAGTTCGACGGTGGCGTCGAACTTGGTGTAGGTAGCGGTGTCGCAGGCAATCCAGGTCTGCACATAGTTGTAGGCAAACTCTACAATCTCCTCGGCGGCTCCGTAGCCCTCGCCTCCGTTCTTCTTCAGCGTGTTGGCCACAGTGGGTATGGTCTTGCCGTCGATGGTACCGTCGCTGGGGATGTACTCCTCGTACTTGGCCTCGCTCTTCTTGGCCTCGTTCATGGCCTCTTCCAGGCCCGTCATGGCCTCGATGTAGTCGCTGCTGCCGCTGAACTTGGCGATGGCCTCGTTGAGGAGCTGCTTGTCTACGGCGAAGTGCATGCTTGCGGCGAGTGCCTGAGCGTCGGCCACCTTCTGGTCGTAGGCGGCCTTGATGGCCTCTGCAGGTGCCTCGCCAAGATAGTAGAGGTGGAAGTTGGTGGCGCAGAACCAGCCGGCGGCTCCAGAGTTGTTGCCGGTGCCCTCAGCGCCGATGGTGAGCTTTCCGTTGACCACGAGCACCTTCTGCTCGGCGGTCATGGCGAGTGTCTCCCACTCGTTGAAGTCCCAGCCCTCAGTGCCGAGTGTCTTCGAGATTTGCTTGCCGGCAATGCTCTGTGCATAGACATGCTGGTTGGTGGCGCAGGCGGTCTGCGTGACAAGGTCGGCGCTGACGGTGTAGTAGCCGTTGGGCAGTCCTTCAATGTCCTGGGCCACGGCGAGGGTGGTGGTGAAGTTGTTGTTCCAGGCGTTCCAGCAGCTGCGCTGACGCTGCCAGTTGAGGCGCTGGTCGCCACCGGTGGCACCGGCAATGTACCATCCGTCGCTGGTGAGGTCGGGGCTGGTGGCACTGCCCTCTACGTAGCGGTCGTTGCCCTCTTCGTCATAGCGCTTGGGGAAGACCCACTCGCCGTCGATGAGCGTAGGCTCGGCAGAAGAAGTAATGAACCAGGGGTTCTTGATGAAGAGCGTGAAGTCGGCGGGGTTCTCCTCGCTGCCTGTCTGGGTCATGATGTACGCCCTGATGGCTGCCTCGGCCTCGGCCACGGCTCCGATGAGGAGTGCTGCCACGTCGACGCCCTCGGCGGCCTCGTCTTGCTTGTAGCTGAGAATCTTCTCGTAGGCAGCCTGCAGGTCGGCCTTGCCGGCGTAGTCGGTGGTGCGCAGGTACTCGTCGATCTTGTTCAGCATGGCATCGACATTGGCCGTCTCGTTCATGGCCGAGCGGAAGACGGCCATCTTGGCGTTGGCCTCCTTCACTGCCACTTCCAGCTCCTCAGCGGTGCCGCCGAGGTTGTCTTCGAGGGTCATCATGTAGTCGGAGAGCTGTGAGGCCAGTCCGATGAATCCGTCTTCGATGCACTTGTTGCTCATCTCCTCGCACTCGGTCATCAGGTCGATGATGTCTGACTCGTAGAGCTTGGCAGGATCGGCGTCGCCAATCTTCCAGAGCTTGATGCCGTCGAGGGCGACGATGGGCTGGCCGCCGGAGCCGGCATTGGCAGCCTGGTAGCCGAACTGCATGGTGAACTCGGCGGTGGGGGTGAACTCAAACTCGTGCTTCGTCCACTCCTGGGCGCTCAGACCCGTGCCTGCCTCGTCTTTGAACACATCCTTGCGGCAGACAATCTGCGTGAGGTCGGCAGCCACGGCAGTGGTGTTGGGGTTGATGTTGATGGTCCAATACTCCAAGCGATAGACGGCGCAGGGCAGGTTGACCACCTGCTTATAGAGCGCGCTGTTGGTCCATCCGGCACGCAGATAGACGAAGCCCTCGCCACCATCGAACTCCGTGGGGCGTGCGGGCACCTCAAGATAGGTGGTGCCGTCGTCGGCAATAGGCACTGACTGGGATGCCAGGTCGTAGGGCACGGTGCCGAAATAGGTCCATTCGCACTGGGGGAACGGCGCATTCGATTCCATCGTCCAGCCACTGACACGGCCTTTGAAACCGTTGACGGCCTCCATCTTCCTACCGTCGGGGCGGTTCTGCGAGCTGGTGGCCTTAGGGCGGGCATAGACGGTAGAGTCGGCAGCGATGTAGGCCCAGCTGCGGCTACTGCTACCACCAGCTTCCCTGTCAGTACTGATGGGCTCTTTCATGGCGCCATCCTTTTGGAATGTCAGGTCTTCATCGAAGCCTGGGTTCTTGATGAGGTAGGTCACGTCCTCTTGCGCAAACGAGGACATGGCAAAGAAGATACCTCCCAATAAAAGTAAGGATTTCTTCATAAAGAAAAAATGTTTAATAAAGTTAGTAAATAGTAAGCCGATGCAAATATACGTATTATTGTTTGTTTGGAAATTAGTTTGCCCCACTTTTTAAATAAATTTAATACATGTACACGCGCACATTGCTAAAAATCGTAAATCTTGCGTGTATTACAAAACTTTGGCTTACCTTTGCAGTCAGAAATGCGAATAACGTCAATAGTATAGGAGTGAGTATAACAAAGTTAGCCAGAAATTTCTTTGCTCCGCGCTGGCGGGAGCTTGAACGACATAACAACGAGGCAGAGATGCTGCAGCGCGAAGTGCTGTCGCGGTTGGTGAGCCGTGCTGCCAACACGGAGTGGGGTCGCTATCACCACTTCGGCGACATGAAGACCTACGACGACTTTGTGCGCAACAACCCCATCACCGACTATGAGAGCCTGAAAGGACACATTGACCGTATGCGCCACGGCGAGCCGGACCTGCTGTGGCCAGGGCGGGTGAAGTGGTATGCCAAATCGAGCGGCACCACCAACGACAAGTCGAAGTTCATCCCCGTGTCGAAGGACGGCCTGAAGCGCCTGCACTACAAGGGAGGCTCTGACGTTGTGGCAATGTATCTTCGCAACAACCCCCAGAGCCGCATGTTCGACGGCAAGGGCCTCATTCTCGGCGGTAGCCACCAGCCGAACTACAACCTGACAGGGTCGCTCGTGGGCGACCTCAGTGCCATTCTCATTGAGAATATCAACCCGGTGGTGAACCTCTTCCGCGTGCCGCAGAAGCAGACGGCGTTGCTGAGCGACTTTGAGGTGAAGCGCGACCGCATAGCCCGCGAGGCCATGACGAAGAACGTGACGAACCTCAGCGGCGTGCCGTCGTGGATGCTCTCGGTGCTGAACCGCGTCATGGAGCTGTCGGGGAAGACGCACTTGGAAGAGGTGTGGCCCAACATCGAGGTCTTCTTCCATGGCGGCGTGGCCTTCACACCCTACCGCGAGCAGTATCAGCAGCTCATCACCTCGCCGAAGATGCACTACATGGAGACCTACAACGCCAGCGAGGGCTTCTTCGGCATTCAAGACGACCCCACGGACAAGTCGATGCTCCTCATGCTCGACTACGACTGCTTCTACGAGTTCGTGGACAGTGAAGAGTTAAGAGTTCACTCTTCACTTCATCCAGTCCCCCTCTGGGGCGTGGAGAAAGGCAAGAACTACGCCATGGTCATCTCGACCTCGTGCGGACTGTGGCGCTACATGATTGGCGACACTGTGCAGTTTACCTCTACCAATCCCTACAAGTTTATCATCAGCGGGCGCACGAAGAGCTTCATCAATGCTTTCGGCGAGGAGCTTATTGTAGACAATGCCGAGCAGGGGCTGGCCTACGCCTGCCAGCAGACGGGGGCACAGGTGCTGGAGTACACGGCTGCACCGGTGTTCATGGATGCTCAGGCAAAGTGCCGCCACCAGTGGCTCATCGAGTTCAGCGTGCCGCCAGAAGACCTGCAGCAATTTGCCCGACTGCTCGATGCCCGTCTGCAGGAGGTGAATAGCGACTACGAGGCAAAGCGCTACAAGGACATCACCCTGCAGCATCTGGAAATCATACAAGCCCGGCCGGGACTGTTCAACGACTGGCTGAAGTCGAAGGGAAAGCTCGGCGGACAGCACAAGGTGCCACGCCTGAGCAACTCAAGAGACCATATAGAGGAGCTCCTTACGTTAAATGAGAAATGAGAGATGAGAAATGAAAAATGGGCTGGTGCCATGATGTGCGCCGCAAGAAAGCTGAGGAAGAAGTCAGGAATGTTGGCAGCGGCATTTCTCATTTCTCATTTCTCATTTCTCTTTTTCACTGCCTGTGCCAAGATGGGGAGCCCCGATGGCGGGTGGTACGACGACACGCCGCCCCGCGTGGTCAGCTCATCGCCTGCCGATGGCGGCACCAACATGGGCAGCAAGAAGATTGTCATCAACTTCAACGAGTATATCAAGATTGAGAATGCCCAGGAGAAGGTAATCATCTCGCCGCCACAGCTGGAGCAGGCAGAGGTGAAGGCGGCAGGACGGCGCATCATCATAGAGCTGAAGGACTCGCTGAAGGAGAATACCACCTACACCGTGGACTTCAGCGATGCCATCACCGACAACAACGAGGGCAACCCCATGGGCAACTATACCTATAGCTTCTCTACCGGCAGCCAGATAGACACCATGGAGGTGTCGGGCTATGTGCTCAATGCCGAAGACCTCGAACCCGTGAAGGGCATGATGGTAGGACTGTACCCCTACGATGCTCCTGACAGCATCTTCCACCATGAAGCAATGATGCGCGTCTCGCGCACCAATGGCGGCGGACAGTTCATCATCAAAGGCGTGGCACCAGGAAAATACCGGGCTTTCGCCCTGAACGATGCCGATGGCGACTTCGTCTACGGACAGAAGAGCGAGCTGATTGCCTATTCGCGCGACAGCATCGTGCCATCGTGGAAACCCGACACCCGGCAGGACACCATCTGGCGCGACTCACTGCACATTGCAAACATCAAGCCGGTGCCCTATACCCACTTCCTGCCCGACGACGTCACCCTGCTCTGCTTCCAGGAGCCACAGACCGACCGCTTCCTGCTGAAGACAGAGCGCCCGGAGCCAGAAAAACTTGCTCTCTACTTCACCTACGGCCACGACTCGCTGCCCGCGCTGACGGGCCTGAACTTTCAGAGCGACAGTGCCTTCGTAGTGGAACATTCGGAGAAGCGCGACACCGTGTATTACTGGCTGCGCGACACCACGCTCGTCAACCAGGACACGCTGAACGTTGCCCTGCGATTCATGGGCACCGACACCCTCGGCGTGCTCACCGAAATGCACGACACCATCAGCTTCCTGCCAAAGATTCCCTACGAGCGGCGGCAGAAAGACCTGCAAAGGGAGTTTGAGAACTGGCAGAAGGAGCAGGAGAAGCTGAAGAAAAAGGGGGAGAAGTACGACAGCATAATGCCCCGCAAGTGGTTAGAGCCGAAAGTGGGTAGCGGACAGATTACGCCCCTGCAGAACATCAGGATAGAGATGCCCACGCCGTTAGAGAAGTGCGACACCTCGCGCGTACATCTATATACTAAGCGCGACACTACATGGTATAACGCCGCCCACGAGTTGGTGGCCCTGACGCCACGCCTCTACGAGCTGCGGGCCAACTGGCAACCAGCCACCGAATACAGCTTGGAGATTGACTCGGCGGCATTTGTCACCATCTACGGACTGGAGAACAAAGCCATGAAACAAGGCATCAAAGTGGGCAAGCCCGACGAGTTTAGCACCCTGGCAGTGACGGTCAGCGGAGCACCCATTGCGGCCGACGACTCTGTAGCAGTGGTCATCGTGCGTCTGCTCGACAGCTCAGGGAAACCTATCAGGCAGGAACGGGCGACGGGTGGAAAAGCCGAGTTCCAATATGTGAAGCCGGCAACATACTATCTCAGTGCTTTCTGCGACATGAACGGCAATGGTGTCTGGGACACGGGTGCCTACGACGAAGACCGGCAGCCAGAGCCAGTGTTCTACTTCAATGAGGAGGTGGAATGTAAGGCAAAATGGGATGTCAACCGGCGATGGAACCTCACGGCCACACCGCTGTTTAAACAAAAGCCCAGCAAAATCGTCAAACAAAAGCCAGAGCAGGCACGCAAACAGAAAAACCGCAATCTGGACCGGGCCAAGCAACTGGGCATAGAGTACATCCAGGAGAAAACAGGCATGAGACTGTGAGCGGGCAGAGCCCTAAATAATGAATAATGAATAATGTATAATGAATAAAAATGTGATAGCGACATGAAAAAGATTGTGATATTCCTTTTGGCACTGTTGCCTTTCACGGCAAAGGCACAGTCGCAGTGCGGGGTAGAGAACAAAGCCTTCAAGGCTGGTGAGTTCCTGGCCTATGACCTCTATTTCAACTGGAAGTTCGTGTGGGTGAAGGTGGGGGCTGCCTCCATGTCTACCGTCATGTCAACCTATAACGGCATGCCCTGTTACCGCACCTCACTGATGACGAAGGGCAACGACAAGCTCGACGGTGTCTTCGTCATGCGCGACACGCTGACCTCCTATTGCAGCATCAGCGACCTCACCCCCCTTTACTATCGGAAGGGAGCACTCGAGGGTAAGCGCTATTATGTCGACGAGCTGTGGTATAGCTATCCTAAAGGCTCGTCGAAGGTGAAGATGCACCGCATCAACCGCCACGGAGAACATTTTTGGCAGGAAAAGGAGTACAACGACTGCGTCTACGACATGATGAGCATCTTCCTCAAGGCCCGCAACTTCGATGCCTCGAAGATGAAGAAGGGCGATGTCATACCCCTGCCCATTACCGACGCCAAGCACCGCAACGACACGTGGATGATTTATCGCGGCAAGGAGAACTACAAGGTGGAAGACACGGGCGAGAAGTTCCGCTGCCTGGTGTTCTCGTTCTATGAGCGCGAGGACGGCAAGGAAACAGAGCTTATTAAGTTCTTCATCACCGACGACGACAACCACATGCCCGTCCGCCTCGACATGAATCTCTCCTTTGGCTCTGCCAAGGTCTATCTGCGCTCCTATCAGGGAGTGCGCAACCCCCTTGACGCGAAGTTGAAGTAGGGAAGAAGTGGCAGAGACAGCATCACCCATTCTCGAACTGCAGCGGCAGCGCATGCTGCTGCAGATGGAATATGATGAAGAGAAGGCCGCTTTCCAGCAGGCGCAGCAGGCACGGGGCATCGACCGCCTCGTGGCGCGGGGCGATGCGTGGCTGCCTCTCCGCGTGGGCCGTAGCTACTACAATTCACTCAACCAGTTCTGTGTGGAGGTGTTCAGACAGCCGACACCCGACGACGAGGAACCTATAGACCACAACTTCGAGTTCGGCAAGCCCGTACAGTTCTTTAAGTTAAAAATGAAGAGCGAAGCGGGCGATAGCTCATCGTTTATCTCTTATCACTCCATTGGCACCGTGAGCTACGTCGACGGCGACCGCATGGTCGTTGCCGTGGCCGACGGTTTCGCCGTGGCCGACCTGCTCGTCACCGACGCGCAAGTAGGCATCATGCTCTTCTTCGACGAGACCAGCTACCGGCTGATGTTTGAAGCCTTGGAGCGCACCATGCGTGCCAAGGGCCGCTTGGGCTACCTTCGTGACCTCTTCTATACCTCCACACGGCAGATGAAAGCCGAGACCTTCACCTTTCCCGACATGGGCTTTGAATATCTGAACAAGACGCAGGAGCATGCCGTCAACGAGGTGCTCAGGGCCAAGGATGTGGCCATCGTCCACGGGCCACCGGGAACGGGGAAGACCACCACGCTTGTTGAGGCCATCTACGAGACGCTGCGCCGTGAGCCTCAGGTGCTTGTCTGCGCACAGAGCAACATGGCCGTAGACTGGATCTCGGAGAAACTCGTAGACCGCGGGCTGAACGTGTTGCGCATCGGAAACCCTTCGCGTGTGGACGACAAGATGCTCTCTTTCACATACGAGCACCGCTTCGAGGCCCATCCTGACTATCCGCAGCTATGGGCCATACGCAAGGCCATACGCGAGCTGCGGGCGGCCAAGAAGCGCAGCGACCAGTGGCACCAGAAGATGGACCGCTTGAAGAGCCGCGCCACCGAGCTGGAGATACGCATCAACCAAGAACTTTTCTCGCAGGCGCATGTCATCGCCTCAACCCTCGTCGGCTCTGCCAACCGGCTGCTTGACGGGCAGAAGTTCGGCACCCTCTTCATCGACGAGGCGGCACAGGCCATGGAGGCTGCCTGCTGGATTGCCATACGCCGTGCCGGCCGTGTCATCTTGGCCGGCGACCACTGCCAGCTGCCGCCCACAGTGAAATGCTACGAGGCCCTGAAGGGTGGCCTGGGGCGCACACTCATGGAGCGCATTGCCAGCAACCGCCCCGAGGTGGTGACACTGTTGCGCATACAGTACCGCATGCATGAGGACATCATGCGTTTCTCCTCCGACTGGTTCTACCACAACCAGATGGTGGCAGCACCAGAGGTGCAGCACCGCAGCATACTCGACCTTGACCTGCCGATGACGTGGATAGACACGGGAAATGAAGAATTAAGAATGAAGAATGAAGAATTTGCTACCGCATCAAAGGAGCAGAGGGGTTCCCCAAAAACGCATGTCAACACGGCGGCAGCCAATTCTTCACTCTTCACTCTTCACTCTTCACTTTCAAACGTAGCTGAGGCCCACCTCACCATTCTTGCCTTGCAGGCCTATTTTGAGCTGATTGGCAAGGAACGCATCATGGAGGAGCGGCTTGACGTAGGCATCATCTCGCCCTATCGCGCCCAGGTGCAGCTCCTACGCCAGCTCTTGCGCCGGAACGAGGGCCTGAAACCCTTTCGGCGCTTCATCAGCGTCAACACCGTCGATGGCTTCCAGGGGCAGGAGCGCGACATCATCGTCATATCGCTCGTCCGCTCTAATGACGAAGGGCAGATAGGCTTCTTGCGTGACTTGCGCCGCATGAATGTGGCCATCACCCGGGCACGCATGAAGGTCATCATTCTTGGCGACCGCCACACGCTGACCTGCCACCCGTTCTACAAGAAGTTGTGGCAGTATATTCAGGCACTGAAAGAGCAGCAGTAAGCTGTTTGGGGGCAGTAGAAGCGGAAAGGAGGAGGCTTATGACTGCTGGAAGTCTTTCTTTCGTAGGACGAAAGAATTAGTCAGGTATTTCTCACGCACAATCTTGTTTTCAGCCAGCTCTTCGGGTGTGCCGTGGAAGAGGATGCGGCCCTCGAAGAGCAGATAGGCACGGTCGGTGATGCTCAGTGTCTCCTGTACGTTGTGGTCGGTGATGAGGATGCCGATGTTGCGCTTCTTCAGGTCCCAGACGATGTGCTGTATGTCTTCCACGGCAATAGGGTCGACACCGGCGAAAGGCTCGTCGAGCATGATGAAGCGTGGATTGATGGCAAGGCAGCGGGCAATCTCTGTGCGACGGCGCTCGCCACCACTGAGCTGGTCGCCCTTGTTCTTGCGAACTTTGCCAAGGCGAAATTCGGCTATGAGGTCTTCCATCACCTCGCGGCGCTGGCTCTTGGGCAGGTCGCGACGCATCTCCAGGACAGAGAGGATGTTGTCTTCAACGCTCATCTTGCGGAAGACGCTGGCTTCTTGTGGCAGATAGCCGATGCCCACTTCCTTCCGGGCATGCTTGTAGACAGGGAAGTCGGTAATCTCGACGTTGGTGCCTGCCGTTTCGTCGACGACGAAGACATGACCCTCATTGGGCATCACCAGACCAGTGGTCATATAGAACGAGGTGGTCTTGCCGGCACCGTTGGGTCCCAGCAGGCCTACAATCTCGCCTTGGCGCACGTTGAAGTTCACATGGTCTACCACGGTGCGGCGGCCATAGCGCTTCACCAAGCCCTCTGCCTTCAGCACGGCCTGGCCTTCAATCTGCTTGAATTCGGCAGTATTGGGGGTGTCTGGCAACTCCTGTTGCTGGTTGTCCTGAGCCTGATTGTCTTGCTGCTGTTCCAGCACTTCCTGTTCCTGGTTTCCTGTCTCCATAGTCTTGAAAAAATAAATAGTTCGGAACTATTATTATGCAGACCCCACCCCTGGCTTCTTCCTATGCGGGGCCAAGGGTGGGTCTGCTATGCCTTACTTGAAGCAAGGCAGGTCTTTCTCCTTCACAAGGTATTCGCCAATCTGCACGGCGTTCAGAGCAGCACCCTTGCGGATTTGGTCGCCTGAGAGCCAGAAGGTCAGGCCATTGTCGTCGCTGAGATCCTTGCGCACGCGCCCTACGAAGACATTGTCCTTGCCGGCAGTGTCTAAGGGCATGGGGTAAGTGAGGGTGGCAGGATCGTCTACAAGCTGGCAGCCAGGAGCCTGGGCAATGGCCTGCTGCGCCTCTTCGACGCTCAGCGGTCGCTCCGTCTCTATCCACACACTCTCGGAGTGGCTGCGCAGCGAGCTGACACGCACGCACATGGCCGAGCAGCGGGCATCGGTATGCATGATCTTGCGTGTCTCGTTGTACATCTTCATTTCTTCCTTCGTGTAGCCGTTGGGCTGGAACACGTCAATCTGCGGAATGACGTTGTAGGCCAGCTGGTGGGGGAATTTCTTAATGGTCTTCACCTCGCCGGTCTCCACAATCTCCTTGTACTGCTGCTGCAACTCCTGCATGGCAGCGGCACCGGCACCAGAGGCACTCTGGTAGCTGGCCACGTGGATGCGCTTGATGTGGCTGAGCTGCTCTAAGGGTTGCAGCACGACGACCATCATGATGGTTGTGCAGTTGGGGTTGGCAATGATGTTGCGCGGGCGCACAAGGGCATCGGCGGCATTACATTCGGGCACCACCAAGGGCACGTCGTCGTCCATGCGGAAGGCACTGCTGTTGTCAATCATCACACAGCCATACTTCGTGATGGTCTCGGCAAACGCCTTTGACGTGCCGGCGCCGGCACTGGTGAAGGCGATGTCGATGTCCTTGAAGTCGTCGCCCTCCTGGAGCAGCTTCACCTCAATTTCTTTACCCCGAAAACTGTACTTCCTCCCAGCGGAGCGCTCCGAGCCGAAGAGTACCAGCTCGTCCATCGGGAAATTACGCTCGTCAAGCAGGCGCAGGAACTCCTGCCCTACGGCGCCACTGGCGCCAACAATAGCTACTTTCATCTTGCTTTTCTGTGTTGAATAGTTCTTTTCGGGTGCAAAAGTAATAAAAATATGTGGAATGTGTGCCGTCCATACCATTTTTTTTTCGTACCTTTGCAGCAAACTATTCGTTAAGCTGAAAGCGAGCTTGAGTAATAACTTTAGTTATATAGCAGGCGAGCACAGAAGAAAAAATACGGAAAAAATGACGGGAAAGATTATTGTGGCCGGCATTGGGCCTGGCAGTCCTGAGGATATTACTCCTGCTGTTCTCCACGCCATCAGCCAAGCCGATGCCATTGTGGGATATAAGTATTATTTTCAGTTTATCCAACCCTACGTTCCCCCTGGCTGCGAATGTATCGACACGGGGATGAAGCGCGAACGTGAACGTGGCGAGCAAGCATTCCTCCTTGCCGAAAAGGGTAAGACGGTGGTGGTCATCTCCAGCGGCGATGCCGGCATCTACGGCATGACACCGCTCATCTGCGAGATGCGCCTCCAGCGGCGGTCTGACGTTGTGGTGACGTCGCTGCCCGGCATCTCTGCCTTCCAGAAGGCAGCCTCGTTGTTGGGGGCACCCATCGGCCACGACCTGTGCACCATCTCCCTCTCCGACCTGCTCACGCCCTGGGAGGTCATCGAGCGCCGCATCAAGGCCGCTGCCGTTGGCGACTTCGTCACCGCCGTGTACAACCCCAAGTCGACTGGCCGCTACTGGCAGCTCTATCGGCTGCAAGAGCTGTTTCTTGCCAACCGTAGGGGCGACACGCCCGTCGGCCTGGTGCACCAGGCAGGACGCGAAGACCAGCAGGTGGCGGTGACGACGCTGGCTGAGTTGGATCCTGAACAGGTAGACATGTTCACCGTCATCATCATAGGCAATTCGCAGTCGTATGTCGACGACGGGAAAATCATCACCCCACGGGGATACCACCTCGTGGCTCCCCCCCCGGAGGAGGGCACCAAGCCCGGACAGGCCATCATGATAGAGTCGTTTCGTACCATCGAGAAAGAGCTACGGCACCGCGACTGGCCCCTTGGTCACAAATGGGTGCTGCTCCACGCCATCCACACCACTGCCGACTTCGACATGGAGCGGATTCTCTACTCCGACCCTGGTGCCGTGGAGGCACTCTTCGACAAGGTGCTCCATGGCGGGGTGAAGACCATCATCACTGACGTCACCATGGTCGTCAGCGGCATCCGCAAGGGTGCCTTGCAGCGTTTGGGCATTGAGGCGAAATGCTACCTCGCAGACCCTCGCGTGGCCGACATGGCCGACGAGCAATCCATCACACGCACCCAGGCAGGCATCCGCATAGCCGTGGAAGAGCACCCCGACGCCCTTTTTGCTTTCGGCAATGCCCCCACAGCACTGATGGAGCTGTGCAGCCTCGTCAGGAAGGGGAAGGCACGTCCGGCAGGCATCATTGCGGCTCCCGTGGGCTTCGTCCACGTGAGGGAGTCGAAACACATGGTGAAGCCTTTCCGCCAGATTCCAAAAATCATCGTCGAGGGCCGGAAGGGAGGCTCTAACCTTGCTGCCACCCTCTGCAACGCCATTCTCACCTTCAACGATGCCGAACAGCTGCGGCCAGGGCGCGATTTGTAACTGAACGACGACGCTGAAACCGACTACCGCTATGAAGTTTGTTGTCATTGGCATCACCGACAGTCCGAAGCCGTTCTTCCCTCCTCATGTGCTGGACATCATCAGCCGGGGAAAGGTCTTCTCCGGCGGCAGGCGCCATCATGAGCTGGTGGGGCATCTGCTGCCCGACGGAGCGACGTGGATAGACATCACCACACCGCTAAGCCTTGTCTTCGACCAATACAAAACCCTGGGGCCGATGCACGACATTGTGGTCTTTGCCAGCGGCGACCCGCTGTTCTTCGGCTTTGCCAACACCATTCGCCGCGAGATGGGCGATGCCGAGCTGACCGTCTTCCCGTCGTTTAACTCGCTACAGCTGTTGGCCCACCGCCTCCTCATGCCCTACCACGACATGCGCATCGTCTCACTGACAGGCCGCCCTTGGCCAGAGCTGGACCGCGCACTCATCGAGCACTCGGCAAAGATTGGCGTGCTCACCGACCGCGAGCACACACCCGCTGCCATAGCCCGGCGGATGCTCGACTACGGCTTCGACGGCTATACCATGCATATTGGCGAACACTTGGGAAACCCCGACCAGGAGCGAGTGACCACGCTGACCCTTGAAGAGGCCTGCCAATGCTCCTTCAGTTCGCCCAACTGCCTGATCATTAGTGCTGAAAGACCCCTGCCAGCCCGTCGCTACGGTATCGACGACAGGGAGTTCAACCTGCTCGACAACCGCACGAAGATGATTACGAAGATGCCCATCCGCCTACTCACCCTTCAAGCCTTGGAGCTGCCGCGCCGCCATGTCTTCTGGGACATCGGCTTCTGCACGGGCAGCGTCAGCATTGAGGCTCGCCTGCTGTTTCCCCACCTCCACGTGGTGGCTTTCGAGGTGCGCCCGGAGTGCGAGGCCATCATCCACGCTAACATGCGCCGCCACGGTGCGCCAGGCATCAAGGTGGTCATGGGCGATTTCCGGTCAGTATGTTGCGATTTCCGTTCAGTATGTTGCGATGTCATCGCAACAAACGGCCCAGAGCACACTGGCGGAGGCTTCGGACCAGCTCCCGATGCCGTCTTCATTGGCGGCCACGGTGGCCATCTGAGGGAGATCATGGAGCTGGTGGCGGGCGTGCTGGCCCCTGGCGGCGTCGTGGTCATGAACAGCGTGGTGGCTCCTCGCGTGACCACCGACAGCCATCAACTCTGGGACGAAGCCTGCCAGGCGTTGGGCCTTCAGCAAGAGCCTCCTCTCCACCTTCAACTCAACGACCATCACCCCATAACCATACTGAAATGCAGAAAAGAATAGCCATTATAACCATCGGCGAAGCCGGCGAAGCCATTGCTGACCGGCTGGAGCAAGGTCTCCAGGCCGAGACCATCAGCCGCGCGTCGGTGGCCGAGCGTTGGCATCAGTTCGATGCTTTCATCTTCATCGGTGCCATGGGCATCTGCGTGCGCACCATTGCCCCTTGCCTCGAGGACAAGCACAGCGACCCGGCCGTGGTGTGTATCGACAGCCTGGGCCAGCACGTCATCTCCGTGCTCTCAGGCCATGTTGGGGGTGCCAACGAGCTGACACAGCGCGTCGCCTCCATGCTGAAGACCATACCCGTCATCACTACGCAAAGCGACCTCAGCGGGCTGTGGCCATTGGACACGCTTCACCACCGCTTCGGCTGGAATCTCTACGACAACGGCCGCCTGAACGAATGTATTGCCACCTTCGTCAACCGCCAGCCCACGGCGTTGCTCATCAAGACCCACGATGCCGGCACCGACTACCTGCTGCACACCCTGCCGCCTCATGTCAGGCTGGTGACCAGCATCGACGAGGTGGACGAAAGACGCTTCCGGCTGCTCATCATCGTCTCGCACTACGATGAGCGGGTGCCCGATGGCGTTCCCACCCTGCAATATGTGCCGCCAGTGGTGACCGTCGGCTTCGGCCTGGCTCACCAGGCGCAGCCCGTGTACAGCATCTACAAAGAGATGTGCGAGGCCATGACAGATGCCGGCCTGTGTCCTTGTCCCCGTTGCTGGTGTACGATTGACGTGAAGGCCAACGAGCCTTTCGTCGCCTTCCTCCGCGAGCAAGGCGAGACCGTGGTCTTCTTCACTGCCGAAGAGCTGGCTCAGGTCAGCGTGCCCCATCCCAGCGCCACCGTCGAGAAGCACGTCGGCACGCCAAGCGTCAGCGAGGCTGCCGCCATCCTGGGCAGCCATGGAGGGCGGCTCATCGTCGACAAGCAGAAGGGCAGCAACTGGACCCTTGCCGTGGCAGATAAGAAGGCTCATATTGAAATTGTCGGTGCCGGGCCTGGCGACCCCGAGCTCATCAGCGTGCGCGGCCGCCGCTTCCTGGAGCAGGCCGACCTCATTCTCTATGCCGGCAGCCTCGTGCCTAAAGCACTCACCGACTGCCACAAGGCGGGAGCCGTCGTCGTCTCGTCGGCCTCGTTGGCCCTGGAGGAGCAGTGCCAGCTGATGAAGGAGCACTACGACGAGGGGCACCTCATTGTCCGTCTGCACACCGGCGACCCTTGCATCTTCGGTGCCATTCAGGAGCAGATGGCTTTCTTCGACCGCGAGGGCATGGACTACCACATCACCCCCGGCATCTCCTCCTTCCTTGCAGCGGCCGCCGAGTTGCGCTCGCAGTTCACCCTGCCCGAGCACACGCAGACCATCATCCTCACTCGTGGCGAGGGCCGTACACCCATGCCTGAGCGCGAAAAACTCCACCTGCTGGCCCGCTCGCAGAGCACCATGTGCATCTTCCTCTCTGCTGCCATCGTAGACGATGTGCAGCGTGAGCTGCTGCAAGAATATCCTGAAGACACCCCCGTGGCTGCCTGCTACCATCTCACCTGGCCCGACCAGCGCATCTATCGTGGCAG
>Ga0310691_10004316_pt1 | contig 16085 bp, 17 predicted proteins | sample 176DNAGHGlowgp2_FD_203887 | JGI IMG/M metagenome (GOLD analysis project Ga0310691, IMG submission 203887) | Sheep rumen microbial communities from Palmerston North, Manawatu-Wanganui, New Zealand - 1766 DNA GHGlow gp2 (v2) (version 2) | ecosystem: Host-associated > Mammals > Digestive system >...
TAACTAAACGAAAATATTATTTTTGCAGCATTTTATGGCTTAAAATTAAAGAATACAGATACAACACGGAATACTATTTATTAGGTTTTATTCCGACTATAAAAATAACAAGATATCCGAAACTTACAAGGAGTGTTTAAGGTGCCAAGAGTCAGCGTAATAGTTCCTGTATATAATGTAGAGCAATATTTGGAAAGATGTTTGGATAGTATTGTAAATCAGACATTACAAGATATTGAGATTATTATTGTCAATGACGGTTCAACAGATAATAGTTTGGATATAGTGAATAAATTTGCAGAACACGATATGCGTATAAAAATTGTAACTAGAAAAAACGGAGGCTTGGCCGCAGCAAGGAATACCGGTTTAGAACATGCCGGAGGTGAATATATAGGTTTTGTCGATTCAGATGATTGGATTGACTTGGATTATTATGAAAAATTGTATAATACAGCAAAAAAATATAATTCTGATATTGCTTATGCTGATTTTATCCGCAGGGGTAAATATAAAAATAAAAAGCGGATGAAATTCGATAAAGAAGAAGTTTCAACAGAAATCCATGACAAAATAAAAAACTGTAAAAATCTGACACTGGGTTGTGTTTGGAACAAAATTTACAGAAAAGAGTTAATTTTTGATAATAATTTATCCTTTCCTGAAGGGCAAGTGTATGAAGATGGCTTATTTTCAATGAAAGCAATTTACTATGCGAATTCTGTTGCAAGTGTTCCTAACACCTTTTATTACTACTTTGTTAATTCGACATCGATTGTAAAGTCTGCAAGAACTCAAAGTAAAATTGACGATAAGATTATTTGCCGGCACAATATTTTACAATTTTTGGAAGAAAAAGGTGTGAATATAAATCCTGATGAATTTTTGGTCGTAATTTATAAACTAAAACTTTGGTTTTTAACATTATTGGTAATAAAAGAAGATCAATTTTCAATAAAATATTTTCTTTTTGGTTCAGTGTTAATTTTTACAAAAGAAAGGAAAATTAAATGAATATATGTTTTTGTATAAATGATGGTTATGTCGATATTTTAAAAGTTTGTATGTATTCTATTTTAGTTAATAATACCAAAAGTATTTATTTCTACATTTTTTCTTCGTTTTTATCTGAAGAATCAAAAAATAAATTAAATCAATTACAAGAAAAGTTTGATAATTGTAAAATACGATACGAAATAATTGATAATGATGTTTTTAAACAATTTAAATTAAATCTTGAATATATAAGTATTGAAACATACTTTAGATACATTATAGCAGATATTCTATCGGAAGAAGAAAAAGCATTATATATTGATGCTGACACTATTATAAATGGCAATTTAGAAAAATTATATAATACAGATTTAGAAGGTTATTATTGTGCAGGTGTTAAAGATTTATATATTGAAACAAAGCAAACGAAATTAATAAATATTTTAAATTTAAAAGCTGGTAACATTTATGTTAATGCTGGTGTATTGCTTTTAAATTTAAAACTTATGCGAGATGATAATATTTCGCAAACTTTTATAGATAAAACAATAGAGTTGAAAAATATTATAGAATATCAAGACCAAGATATAATCAATGTTGTATTGGCAGGGAAAATAAAACCGATAGACAGTATTTATAATTTTGCCAATACAAATATGCATAAAGAATGGAAAAAGTGTAGACAAGCAGTAATAATTCACTATACTGGGCATAAAAAGCCTTGGTTACCTAAATGTCACAGTAAATTAAAAAATGTGTGGAGAAAATATTATCTATTAAGTATCGGACACAAAAATTTATATCAGAAATATTTGCAAAGTTTATGTGAAAAAATATTTTCTGTGAAAAATAATAAATGGACACATAAAACAATAACAGTATTAGGAATAAAGCTTAGTTTACCAAAAATGAAAATATTTAAAAAAAGAAAAGAAAACCCCTATTATTATTGTAAAAAACATAACATTGATATTACAAAAGTGCCAAAAGCTACAGGGCATATTCGCAATGTTCAACTTGCTAATTTAGCTTTGCTTTTAGAATTAGATTATGTTTGTAAAAAAAATAATTTAAAATATTGGCTGGATGGTGGAACATTATTGGGTGCGATCCGTCACAAAGGATATATACCCTGGGATGATGATATTGATACTGCAATGATGAGAGAAGATTATGAAAAAGTTGTTGATGCATTTAATCTTTCTTCAAAGAACCCTGATATTTTTGCCGGATATTACAGAAATCCAATATATCCGAGTCAGTGTTTTATAAAAGTTCAACACAGAAAATGTTCTTATTTGTTTGTAGATATTTTCCCTTGGGATTACTACGGTAAAAAATTAACAACAGAAGAACAACTGAAAATATCAAATGAAATTAAGGAATTGGTTGTTAATTTGGATAAAAAAACAAACATTATGATAAGTGACAGTGAAATTAAACAAATAAATCACAATATTATGCATGAAAAGGTTTTAATAATTAAAGATGTCGAAAAAGAGAAAAAAGGTGATTTTGTTTGGGGAATTGATTATCATCATGTATGGAATAATTGGTTTACTAAATACGATGTTGTATATCCGTTTAAAACTATTGAGTTTGAAGGATATAAATTTCCATGTATCAATAATCCTGATGCTTTTTTAACCAGATTATACGGCAATTACATGGAATATCCGAAAAATATCAGCTGTGGACATAACATGTATAAAGATTTAAATGAAAATGAGCAAAAGATTGTCGAAAGCCTTATTTATGAAAACTTAACTAGTGATGTTGTTTAAAAATTGAAATTTGGAAAATATATTAATAATATAGACAAAAAACAAAGTTTGATGTAAACTGTTTTAAGAAAAAGATTTAAATATGAACATTCAATATAAAGAAATAACATCACAGCTTAATGATATTAGTATGGAAAGTGATGCAATAATCAATTTACTTATGGGATATTGTAAGAATAATCAGGAAAATCCCGGCAACGGTTGTTTATTTGACATTTTATCCGGACTAAATTATGTAAAAAAATATATGGAAAAAGCTAGATCCCTTATAGAGCAGATAGATACTATATAGTGTAATTGTTATATATAAATTTAAACCTGTTAAAAGTATCATTACATCTTGATTTTTTCCGAAAAAAAAACTAAAATAACTGTATTATGGAACAATATGTAATCTCTTTCGATGAAATCAGAGGGCTTTTAGTCGAACAAAAATATCATGAAGAAGATATTGAAGAACTTGAACGTGCTTTTGAGTTTGCTAAAAAGCTTCATTCAGGTCAATACAGAGTTTCTGAAGAACCATATATTATTCATCCGATGGAGGTTGTAAAAATATTAGTCGGTTTAAGAGCAGATAAGCATACTCTTATGGCAGGTTTTTTGCACGATATTTTAGAGGATACCGATACTAAACCTGAAGAACTCCAAGAGCTTTTTGGAGATGACGTACTTAATCTTGTTCAAGGAGTTACAAAGCTCGGTAAACTCCAGTTTAAATCTACTGAAGAACGACAGGCTGAAAATTTCCGCAGAATGTTTATTGCAATGGCATCAGATGTGAGAATTATTTTCTTAAAACTTGCTGACAGACTTCATAATATGCGGACTCTTAATTACATGACACCTGCAAAACAGCAAAAAATAGCTCAAGAAACTTTGGATATTTTTGCACCACTTGCAAACCGTTTAGGTGTCGGTAAAATTAAAGCGGAATTGGAAGACTTATCGCTAAAGTATCTTCACCCTGATAAATATTATGAGATTGCACAACTTGTTTCACAAAAAAAAGCGGAAAGAGAAACTACCGTTAAGTTTTTAATAGACAGTATTACAAAAGATGTTAAGGCAAGCGGAATTAATGCAACGATAACAGGCAGAGCTAAGCATTATTACAGTATTTATAAGAAGATGAACCGCTTGAATGTTGCATTCCACGATTTGTACGATATTACTGCCGTTCGTGTAATCGTTGATACCGAAAAAGAGTGTTATGAAGTTTTAGGGCTTATTCACTCAAGATTTAAACCGATTCCGGGAAGGTTTAAAGATTATATTGCAATGCCGAAAGGCAATATGTACCAATCTTTGCATACCTCTGTAATCGGTCCTCGTCAAAAGCCTTTGGAGGTTCAAATCAGAACTTGGGAAATGCACGAAATTGCTGAATACGGCGTTGCTGCGCATTGGAGATACAAGGAAAAAGGTTCTCAAAAAGCTGATTCTGCAAGTGATGTAAAATTTTCTTTCATGAAAAAGCTTGTTGAATACAATAAAGACACGAAAGATGCGGCAGATTACGTTAATTCGGTTAAATTAGATTTATTCTCAGATCAGGTTTTTGCTTTTACTCCCGGAGGTGATGTCATAGATTTACCGCAAGGCGCAACTCCGATTGATTTTGCATATCGTATTCACTCGGACGTCGGGCATAAAACCGTAGGCGCACTTATTAACGGACGTATTGCTCAACTTGATACAAAGCTTAAAAACGGTGATATCGTTGAGATTATGACTTCAAAAGTCGCAGCACCAAGGCTCGATTGGCTGAATTTCGTTGTTACAAAGCAAGCGGCATCAAGAATTCGGAATTGGTATAAAAAGAATAAACGTGAAGACCACATCAATATCGGTAAAGCTAACCTTGAACACGAATTAACCAAAGCTATATTCGATGATTATGTTAAAGACGGCGAGTTTGAAAAAGTCGCAAGACAAATGAATTACGTAAGTGCAGATGATTTGTTTGCGGCACTGGGTTATGGTGAAACGACCTTAAATAAAATTATAAACAGACTTAAAAAACCTGTTGTTAAGCAAGAGGGCGAAAATGTTCATCAGCATAAGCCACGCAAAGCTTCTGAAAAGGATATTATCGGACTTGAAGGACTTTTATATTCTTTTGCAAGATGTTGTTCTCCAATTCCCGGAGAACCTATCGTTGGTGTAGTAACCCGTTCAAAAGGTGTTACGGTTCACAGACTTGACTGTAAAACACTTGATAATATTCCTGTAGAACGCTTAATGGATATACAATGGTCAGGGAATAATATTAATAAGACATACAGTACCACTATCCGTATTGAAACAAGCGAACGATTAGGTATGTTAAAAGATGTAATTAGTGTTGTATCAGATAACAATACAAACATTAATTCCGCTAACGTAAAATCTAAAGGCAAAGTCGGCATTATTGAACTCGGAATTGAACTTGATAATATTGATACTTTAAGACGTGTAATGACAGCTCTTCAAGCTATGCCCGATGTAATAAGTGTAAAGAGAATTCAAACATCATTCAGCCAATCACCTCAGCAGTTTACCAAAAAGAACAAATCCAAAGGAGTAAATAAAAACAAAGGATAAGAGGAATAATGGCTTAGAAAATTATATCTTTGCCCTAACTCTTTCTATTAGCTTGTTTACACTATCTTTTTCTTCATCGGGAATATCAAATTCCAAGTAATTTTCAAAATACTCGATTGCATCCTCGTAATCATTACGTGCAAGGAATAAAATGCCAACTTTTTTATAAGCAAGAGTAAATTTATCATTAACCGCAATCGCTTTTAAGTAGTTGGAGATAGCTTTATCTATCTGATTATTGGCTTCATAAGCTTGAGCAAGCGCATAGTATAAAAGCTCATTGTTTTGATTTTGCTCATATGAAATAACATTTTCAAAGTTGTCTATTGCCGTTTCATAATCACCGAGTTCAAAATAAACATGACCCAAATCATAATATGCATCATAATTTTCAGGCTCACCGTCTAAAACTCTTTCTAACTCAACGATAGCATCATCCCATCTTTGATCTTCTATATAAACTCTTGCAAGAAGATGTGCAATTGTTAAATTATCTTCAAGTTCATAGCTTCCTCTTTGCAAGGTTCCGAGGGCTGAAGCTAAATCGCCCGCTTTATAGTATAAATCGGATAAATTTATATATGCCTGCGCAAGCTCGGGGTCAAGCTCGATTGCTCTTACATAACTTTTTTCAGCATGGTCAAAATCTCCCTCACAAGAATAAGCTACACCCATGTTATTGTATACATCGGCATTATCAGGTTCATTTTCCAATACCAAACTGAAAGCATCTATACTTTCTTTATATTTTCCCTCTTTAAACAGAGTCATTGCCTTATCTATTTTTTCAGACATTATAAATCACCGTCTTTCGTATCTACATTATGGATAATTGTTCTGACATTACCTTCTGCTGTAAAGTCTTTGGGATTCATTGTCATTTTTATTTTGTCAGCAATAATATCTTTTTCTTGTTGAACGATTTTTGAACGACCAATAAAATAAACTTCATTGAGCTTATTCGTTTTAGCATCAGGGAATACACTGACTTTCGGACCTTGTGCATAATAATCATCATACCAAATCTTAACATGACCGCTTCCTATGTATGAGTTTTGTCTTTTATGATATTGCTGATAATCAGAGTGGATTGTAAGTTTCTTTCCGTCATCAGAAATTGCAATGGTTTTTGTATTGCCTTCAACACTCATATCTTCTGTGACAGCATTGTATACAAAGTGATGCCCTTCTGATTCATTATTTGCCTGCTTAACTCTTGCATTACCAAAAAGATCAATTTTCTTAACACCACCTTTTTCATCTGCAATGATTACAGCCTTATCAGAATATGAATCAATGTCTTTATATTTCATCGTAACAGCACCTGTTGCAACCATTACATTACTGTTTGTATCATATTCCTGAACATCTGCGTTAATAACTATTATAGGAGTGTTACCTTCGGTAATTACAGATTGAGTATCACCTTCTGCACGAACAACCTTATTAATCAAAGAAACTTGCAAGATGTTTGATTTAACTTCTCGTTTTTTGTTTCCGTTAATTTCAACTGCAAACGGTTTGTTATAAAAGGTTGCGGTATCGAGCTTGTTGTTGCGTCGAATAGATATATCTGCATTGTCACTTTGAACAGTTAAATTATCCAACTTAACTTTTACACCGCCATCAAGCTTAATTTTTCTTTCAGAATCCGAGAAAGTCTGAGTTTTAGATTCAATCTCCAAATCTGATGCAATTACTCCTAATCCTATTATCATTAGTAGAAATACAAATATAAACTTTTTCATTTTCACCTCGTTATTTTTTATAAATTTTTGTAGTTGTTTTACCAATTATTTTAAACTTATCGTATCCTGCACCGATTATACATTTATTTGCCGTTGCAACCATTTCTTTTCCTTTTTTGATTACAATATGTCCTTCTGCAACTGTTTCCTTGTCGCTGCCTGACCAAGTAAGCTTATCCGTATTTAGAGAAACACCGTCTTTCAAGACAATATAGGTGTTATCATACAGTGTTATAACTCCGGAATTTTCATCATAAGTTCCTTTAGATGATTGGAAGCTCATAGACACTTCGTTGTCTTTGTAAAAATTTCCTATAACATTATGCAATGTTGCAACACTATGGTCATTGCTGTAATGCCCTGTTTCGCCGTATATTTCAAAATATTTCTTGGTCTGTTTTGTTTCGGTAATAATTATACCTATTGCATCAACTTTTTGTTCATCTTGTGAATTTTTAAGTTGTGTGCGGTTGAAATTACCGGTAATAATTCCTGCTGATATAAAAGCCCAAGACATTACTGCAAGAATAAGAAAAAGCGCTACAAGATAAGCTTTTTTCTTTTTGTCGAAACTCTTAAATTTTTCATAGAATTTTATAGCATAGTTCTTAAACTTTTCCATAAGAATATTTTAGCATGGATTTAAGTTCAATGGAAAATTGAAAATTGAGAATTATATAAAATATGTTCGTGGTTTAATTTTTTATGCATGGAATATATTTGAACATAAGCGAACATAGTAATTTTCCATTTTCCATTTTCCATTTTCAATTGAAGCCATGCCAACATCGTTACAAAACTTAATCTTATTTTTCAACATGAAAACATGCTCGCAACATGGGTTTCCATGTTTTAAATCTTTGTAATCATGCAGGCATGGGAATTGAGCATGTATTAAAACCCCCTGTAATAGTATTTTTGCGCCTTTGGCAACAATGTTAAAAAACTTAACAATTGGTTATTTTCCGCTTGTAAATGAAATCTAAACAAATATAATTAAAATATGGATTGAGGGCTTGGGGATAAGTTCTTAAATATTCAACTATTGAGAGAAATTTAGAAATTTATTTTTGGAGGATATAAGTGTTTAAGAGTCGTGATATGGGGAGAGCTATTGCAGTTAAAAGGTGGACTCCGACTGCATTAGAATGTTATAAAAGAGGGTGTGTGTGCGAAGGATGCTTCTATAGTGATTTCTTTAGTGCAACCGCTCAAAAATGTCAAATGAAAGCGGCTGTGTTAGAACTTGTAAGAACAATAGGTGCGCCAAACGTTGAAATGCCTCAAGTGATTGAAGGCTAGTTTCTGTTAAAATATTTACACCTTATTTATTCAAGAGTATAATTAGTGTTGAGAATAAGGAGTAGATTATGCCTATAAAATCTTGGACTGATTATTTTTTAGATATGGCAAAGACTTGCTCAAGTCGTTCAAATTGCTTGCGTGCTCAAGTCGGAGCGATAATTGTAGGACAAGACAGGAAGATAAAGGCAACCGGATACAACGGAACACCGAGCGGTGTAGAGTCGTGTTATGAACGGGGTGAGTGTTATCGTATAAAAAATAACATTCCCTCAGGAACTTGTTATGAGACTTGCCGTTCTATTCATGCCGAGCAGAATGCAATCATTCAAGCAGGTCAAGACAGATGCATGGGCGCTACAATGTACATTTGGGGGCATAACTTTATTTGTATACTTTGCAAAAGATTTATTGTTCAGGCAGGTATACGTGATGTTTACTTAAAAAAGGATGAAAACTCAGAAATAGTACATGTTTCTGTGGAAGATATAAAACGGGAGCTTGAAGAAACAACCGTTTGTGCAAATTAAAAGAGCCAATTACTTGGCTCTTTTTTTGTTTGTAAATGTATATTCTTAAGTCTTACGAAAAGGGGCAGGTATGATATCCATACCCCTGAAATTTATTTGCTGCTTTATTAAACAGCGACTTCTTCTTTGAAGTAATCAACTACAGTTGACATTACATTGTCAAAAAAGAAGTCCAATTCTTCAGATAACATTATTTTTTCCTCCTTTTGCTCTGCTCTGTTAAATCTAGATACCATTTCATCTTCAATACGCATATTCTATAATCCTTTCCTATATTATTTAATTATTTAGGGAGTGTTTTTTGCCTTACATTATCTATATCGGCATTATTTTTAAAAACTTTAATGTTTTTTGAGGAATTGTTACAAAAATTTACATTTGTTCTTTAAAATTTAATATTTATCTGAAATGTAATTAATGAAAATTTATCAATAATCAAATTTTCGCTATTGATATTTACTTTTGGCACATTGTTCCTATAATATTTACCGCTGATATTTAACCCCTTGTATTATTCACTGCTTTGTACTAAAATTGACAATGTTAACGGGATTTTAATGGGGATTAAGCAGATGAAATTTGTTGCAAATAAAAATGATTTATTAAACGGAATTAGAATTGTTGAAAGAGCTACGGTTGTTAAAGGTTTACAACCGGTTCTTGCAAACGTATTAATTGAAACAGTCGGAGATAATCAAATTAAGCTTACTGCTACTGATTTTGATTTATCAGTTACAACTATGATAAATGCAACCGTTGAAGCAGAAGGAAAATTTACACTTCCTGCAAAAAAATTGGGTGAAATCATTTCGAGATTAAATGACGAGCTAATTAAATTAGAGCTTAACGGTACGACAGCAACTATAACCTGCAAAAATTCCAAATTTGATATTATAGGTATTTCCGCAAATGAATTTCCGCAGGTGGAAGAAGCTATCTCCGAAAATGATTGCATGGAAATTGAAACAGAGCCGTTTACAAAAGCTATAAGAGAAGTTGTATCAGCTGCAGCAGGATATGAAACAAATAATCTCCTTTCGGGTGTTGTTTGCCAAGTTAATAAGAATATATTGGAAATGGCTGCAACAGACGGTAACAGACTTGCTAGAGTCAGAGAAGTTGTTAAGAATTCATCTACAGATGACGAAAATCCATTTGAAATGCTTATATCTTCAAGAATTTTGTCGGAGCTTTCAAAAATTGCAACATTGGTAGAGTCTGATAACATCAAGATTTGCAAAGAAGAAAAGAAGATTGTAATCACAATCGATAAAACGAAAATTATTACAAGATTAATGCAAGGACAATTCCCAAAATACAACCAATTAATTCCGCAAACTTTCCCAAAAGAAGCAACTGTTAATAAAGCGGATTTGATATCTGCATTAGAAAGAGTTGCGGTTATGGTTAACGAAAAAAACAGTATTGTTAAATTCGAGTTTGCGGATAACGCACTTAAACTTACCGGCGATTCTCCGGAGTCAGGTAATTCGGAGGACGAGTTAGATGCAAAATATACCGCAGAACCACTTGCAATTGCTTTTAATTACAAATTTATACTTGAATTTTTGAAAATTGTTGAAGCTGATGAAATTAAAATTCAATTGAATTCATCTCTGTCTGCAACAATATTTAAACCGGAATCTGATGAAGATTACATTTACTTAGTAATGCCGGTTCAGTTAAGAAGTTAGGCGGGGAAAATGAGAGGAAAAGCTTTTAAATTCGGAGATAACATATCAACGGACCATATTGCACCGGGTCGTTTATTCCATCTTCGCTCTGATTTGCAGGAATTTGCAAAACATGTATTAGAAGATGCTGATGAAAATTTTGCAAAAAATATGTCTAAAGGCGATTTTGTTGTTGCAGGAAATAATTTTGGTCTTGGCTCGTCAAGGGAACACGCACCGCAAATTATAAAAATAGCCGGTGTTGGTGCTGTTATCGCAAAATCTTTTGCAAGAATTTTTTATCGAAATGCAATTAACATTGGTCTTTTGGCAATAGAGTGTGATACGGACGGAATTGATGCCGGCGATGAATTGGATTTGGACATAAAAGAAGGTATTTTGAAGAATTTAACGAAAGGAACTATTACTGCAATAGAGCCTTTGCCTGATGTAATGATAAGGTTATTGAACGACGGCGGATTAATTGAACATATTAAAAAAAATGGCGATTTAATACTCAAATAATAAAAAATAAAAAGAGAGGGTTATAATATGGCAGATACAAAAAGAAAAGTTACATGTCCCGCTTGTGACAAAGAAATGACAAAAGTCTATATTAAAGAGGCTGATTTGAATGTCGATATTTGTTTAGACGGTTGTGGCGGAATTCTTTTTAATAACAGAGAATTGGAAAAGTTTGATGAAAAACAAGAAAATGCCAACGAAATTTTTGAGGCAATAAAAGGTAAAACATTTGAGCCTGTAAACGAGCAGGAAGTAAGAATCTGCTCAATATGTGACTCACCTATGGTTAAGCAAGGTTCCGGAGTTGAGGGTGTTGAAATAGATGTATGTAACGTATGCGGTGCAAAATTCTTAGATAATGGTGAACTTGAAAAAATAAGAGAATATGAAAAACATTATGAATATCAAGCAAAAATTAACCAACATATAGATAATGAAGCTTCTGAAAACGAATATATCCCAGGCGGTCAAGTCGGATTATTTGTTAAGACACATTTTTGGTCTACAGGAGCAAGAAATGCCGCTGAAAATTTTGTAAGAAAATTCTTAGAAAACAGATAACAAAAACTAAACTATAATAAAAGGCGGATATAATATCCGCCTTTTTTGTATTTAACATTTAATTATTAATTAAAGCTTGATTAATTCTCTAACATCTTTTCTTTTAACTTTTCTTGTTGTGGTCTTTGGAAGTTCGTCCTTTGAAATGATTATGTTTGTCGGGCGCTTATATTGAGCAAGTCTTTCAGAAAGAGTTTTTACTTCTACTCTAATCATACGTTCGATATCTGCATCTGAATAAGAAGAATATAACTCTTGTTTTGGCACAATTACAGCCGTAACTTCTTCCGTTCCGTCCTTTGCTCCGAATGTTCTTGAAGTCCCTAATACACAAACCTCTGAAACGTAATTACTTTTCTCCAGTACTGCCTCAACTTCTTCCGGAAATACTTTTTTCCCGCCGTTAAGAACAATCATGTTTTTAATTCTGCCTGTGATATACAAGTGGTTTGTGCTATCCAATCTTGCAATATCGCCTGTATGTAACCAGCCATCCTCATCTATAACTTCAGCAGTCATTTCGGGTTGATTATGATATCCCTTCATAACTGAAGGTCCTCTTAGTAACAATTCACCGGTTTTTTCATCAATTCTTGCTTCGTAGTTTTTAAGCGGTCTGCCAACACATGCCATATCATAACGTTTATCTGTATTTACACATACAACAGGACTTGTTTCAGATAATCCGTAACCTTGATATACCTTTATACCTATTCTTTCAAAGAATTCACCTACATCCAAATCAAGCGGTGCACCACCTGCTATACAACCAAAGAATTTACCGCCAAAATTATCGTGTATTTTCTTAAATAACAATCTTTTAATTTGGTATGAAGGAATAAACTTTGCAGCATGGTACATTATATTAAATATATATTGAGCAAATTTTGGTGCACTCTTGAGCTCTTTTTCTATACCTGCTTTCAAAAGTTTTAAGAAAGCAGGAACAACAATCATAAACTCAACACCCTTTTCCTTCATAATATCCGTAATATCTTTAGGTTTAAGACTTGTTGTATAGTAAACCGTATGACCGTAATTTAAGAACATTGAAAATCCGACCGTCATTTCAAATAAGTGATTCATAGGTAAGATTGAAAGCATTGTAATTTTATTTCCACTCGGTAATATTTCATTAAGCGGATCTTGCAAACATTCCAGTTGTGCATTAACGTTTTTAAAAGAAATCTCAACCCCTTTTGGCGCTCCCGTTGTACCTGAAGTATAGATAATTAATGCAGTTGATTTAGAGCTTCTTTGTCTCCATTTTGCATTGTATTCTTCCGGAAGTGCATAAATACTTGTAACCTCTGAATTGTAAAAAATTTCATCGTTTAAAAGAATATGCTTAATGGAAGGAATTGCTTTTTGTAATTTTAAAGCAAGATCCAAATAATGCTGAGATACAAACATAACAGTAGGTAAGCAATCCGAAAGGATATTTGTAAGCTCATATTCCGACAATTTAATATCCAAAGGAATAGTTACACAACCTGTTAGAGTTGATGCAAAAACACATGCTCCGTATTCGGGTTTTGATTCCGAAAGTATTGCAACTCCTTCACCTTTTTTGATATCAAGTGTTTCAATCATGTATTTTGCAATTTTTCTTGAAAACAATCCCAAGCCTTTGTAAGTAAATTCTTTCCAACCATAGCGACCTCTCATACCAAGTGCTATGCGGTTTTCATAATCTGCAGTTTTGTTTTCAATGTGAGATAAAATTCCGCTATTTCTAAGTTCTTTGTTTTTTCTTAGAGCCATAAATTCCTACTCCTTAATTCCAAATCTTTTACACACTAAAATACAAAAATATTTTACTATTAAAATATCTAAAATGCAAATATACACAATTATATACTCCAATTGTTAAAATTTTTGAACCTATTTTTCATTTTATCGTTTTTAATAATATAATTTATATAGACAGAAATTACAGAAAGGTTTTTATATGAATTTAGGTTTAGTTGGAATAATAGTTGCTATTTTGGTTGCAATAATACTTATAAAGTTGATAAAGTTCGGATTGAAGATAGTTTTGTTTTTCATCCTTGCTATCGTAGTTTCGCTGACTTTATGGATTTGTATTGCTCAACCCGATATGCACGAACCGTTTTCCGTCAATACTATAGAATATTTATTTAAGATTAATAAAGACGGCTCAATGACGACGACAAAACAAGTTACGGAAACTGTTATTCAAAATGAGGGAACGAAAAGATAATGAAAAAGTTTATAGCAATACTTTTAACTTTCTTTTTTATAGGCACAACAAATTGTTATGCCTTAAGTGAACTCTATTATCTCAAAGGAATAAAAACAACTGATATGGAGCCAATTGTTGAAAACGGTTACATATCTCATAACTTTAATCTTGTAAAAAAGAATCCATATTGGGGAGTATCTTCTAACAATGAATCCGTCGTAATTATAATGCAGCAGAGCGGTGATAATATGTTTTATTATTATCAATCAGATGAAAATTCAAAAGTTAATAAAAGTATTTTGCGTGATGTAAAAAAGCGTGGTATCACGGTTGAACAATCCTTTAATACGACTTTGATAGATATTTATGACGGTTTAGCTAAAGAAGTTGGGACAGATACAGTAACTTTAAAGACATACAATTTTGATGAGCCTGAAGAAAATGTTTTTCAGCCTCCGCAACAACAATACCAACAATCGTCGCAACAACTGTCACAATCATCACAACAAATACAACAATATCAAAAACCGCAACAACAGTATTCGCAACCCGTGAATTATCAGGGATATGTTACACAATTAGGTGCAGGAACAAAAATTCAAGCATATTTGCAAACTGCAATAAATACCGCAACTGCATCAAAAGGAGATCAAATAATCGCAGTTCTTACAAACAGTTTAACATATAACGGACAAGAGGTTGCTCCACAAGGTAGTCTTGTGTATGGAAGTTTATCAAAGGCAAGACCTGCAGCTTACGGTTCAAGAAACGGAAGGGTTGTTATTAATTTTAATCAACTTGTAACACCTGATAACAAGGTTTATAATATTTCAACGGAGGAAATTGATTTTTCGGTTTCCAATGAAGGTAAAATTGGTGAATCGGTAAAAAGTGCGGCAGGTGCGGCATTGGCAGGAGCGCTTGTAGGACTTTTATTTGGTGCATTGTCGGGAAGTGACCATATGTGGAGAAATGCAGCAATAGGCGCAGGAGTTGGTGCAGGCTCTTCGGCGGTGTATTCGACTGCTGAAAGAGGTGTTGATGCAGAAATTCCGTCATTTACGGAAATAGAAATTACGTTAACTCAACCGTTAAGTGTAACGGTAGGGTTTTAAAAATGGAAAATTGAAAATGGAAAATGGAAAATTAGTTAAAGGATATTGAATATGAACAAACGATTGATTATTTTAGGAATTTTAATTTTATTTATAGCAGTTATTGGCAAATTATTATTTGTTGGTTTAAAAAATATTAAAGTTGATGATTTTCATAAAGCTGCAATTATTTTTGTGGTAGATTCTTCAGCATCTAATCAGAAAAATTTACCTGAGCAGGTCAGATATATGAAATCACTCTGCTCTATACTTGACCCTGAGGACGAAATTAAGATTCTAAAAGTTTCGGAAAGCTCATATTTGATTTATGAAGGAACACCTGCCAATTCCAAAGGAATTACAAAAGCGGTAGAAGCATTTACTCAGCTTAATTCTAAAGATTACGGGACAGCATACGGAGAGGCTATAAAGAAAGCATTTGACCACTCTCTTACTATGAAAAAAGAAGGATATGTTCCGGCTGTTGTTGTAATCGGTGATTTAGAAAACGAAGGTGCTATAGAAAAACAAATCAACTGGGATACACTTCCGCAGAATGTTAAAGCAGTTCAAGAATATGTTCCTGAAATCTCAATGATGTTTGTTTATGCTCATCCTGAAAAATTGGATATGGTTAAAACAAAATTAACACCTGTTTTGGGTGAGAAAAAACTGCTTGTTGCAAACGAAACAGGATTGGATAAAATCAACAGACGTTTCCTTGAAGCAATCGGACGATAGGGGGGGGGTAAATGAACTCCAGCTTGTTGCTAAAGAAAAACAGATAGTAGGGAGTAAATATACTCCGGCTTGTTGCTAAAGAAAAACAGATGGTAGGTGGGTAAATATTCTCCAGCATATCGCTATAGAAAAAACAGTATAAATATAAAGAGGTGCAAAGAAATTAAAACTTTGCACCTCTTGTATTTGTTAATATTTTACAATTTTTATTATTTGAATATTAAATCTTTCATCATTTTGCCGATTTTAAATGCATCTATTTCTTCCATTCTTTGCGGATAGTGTATTGTTGTACCGTGATGCATCCATATTTTATTAACAGTTTCTCTATAGTTTTCA
>Ga0310691_10004317_pt1 | contig 16083 bp, 10 predicted proteins | sample 176DNAGHGlowgp2_FD_203887 | JGI IMG/M metagenome (GOLD analysis project Ga0310691, IMG submission 203887) | Sheep rumen microbial communities from Palmerston North, Manawatu-Wanganui, New Zealand - 1766 DNA GHGlow gp2 (v2) (version 2) | ecosystem: Host-associated > Mammals > Digestive system >...
GGTACCGGATTCGATACGGCCGGTAACCACAGTACCACGACCGGTGATGGAGAAGATGTCCTCGATAGGCATCAGGAAGTCCTTGTCAACCAGACGCTCAGGAAGCGGGATGTACTCATCCACAGCGTTCATGAGTTCCATGACCTTGTCTTCCCAAACCTTTTCACCGTTCAGAGCACCAAGTGCGGAGCCACGGATCACAGGGCAGTCCTCATCGAACTTGTAGAAAGCGAGGAGGTCGCGGATCTCCATTTCTACGAGGTCGAGCATTTCTTCGTCGTCCACAAGGTCAACCTTGTTCATGAAGACGAGGATCTTGGGAACGTTAACCTGACGGGCGAGCAGGATGTGCTCACGGGTCTGAGGCATAGGACCGTCGGTGGAAGCCACAACGAGGATAGCACCATCCATCTGGGCGGCACCGGTAACCATGTTCTTCACATAGTCGGCGTGGCCAGGGCAGTCAACGTGAGCATAGTGACGCTTTTCGGTCTCATACTCCACGTGAGCGGTGTTGATGGTGATACCGCGCTCTTTCTCTTCCGGGGCGTTGTCGATCTGGTCGAAGGACTTCACCTTGTCGGCGTTGCCGGATACACGCTCGGCGAGCACCTTGGTGATGGCGGCGGTGAGGGTGGTCTTACCGTGGTCAACGTGGCCGATAGTACCGATGTTGACATGCGGTTTGGTTCTCTGGAATGTTTCTTTTGCCATAATAATATTATTGTTTAAACAATTGTTGCTTGTCTAAGGGCGTAAACCCAAAAAAAGAGCCGGTGATGGGAATTGAACTCATGACCTCATCCTTACCAAGGATGCGCTCTACCCCTGAGCTACACCGGCTTTTATATTTTAAATCCGAGCGGAAAACGAGGTTCGAACTCGCGACCCTCAGCTTGGAAGGCTGATGCTCTACCAACTGAGCTACTTCCGCTTGTTTTGAAAAAGTGTGGGAGGTGGTGGACTCGAACCACCGAACCCTGAGGGAGCGGATTTACAGTCCGCCGCAATTGCCACTATGCGAACCTCCCAAACAAGCTTTTCAATATTTCAAAGCTCTTTCGAGCCGATAGAGGGATTCGAACCCACGACCCCGAGATTACAAATCACGTGCTCTGGCCAACTGAGCTATATCGGCGCTCAAACGAATCCTTCATCGCTGAAAGGACTGCAAAGGTAGATACTTTTTTTGAATTCTCAAAACTTTTTCAAAGATTTTTCATCATCCCGAGCAAAAGTTCGTACAGAGACTCCTCGTCCAATCCGCAATCGGCCAGTTGATTCTTCTGGGTGTCCTGGGCGATGAAGCGGTCGGGGATGCCGACACCTTTGATAATAGGGGCGTCTTCCCTTCCGGCAAAATACTCACAGACCGCTCCGAAGAGCCCGCCCTTGAGCGACCCGTCTTCCACCGTGATGATGGCACGGCACTTTCCGGCCTCTTCCAGAATGCCCGTGTCCAGCGGCTTGACAAAGCGCATGTCATAGACGGCGGGGCCTTCCCAGTAATCGGCCTTGTGGCGTTTGGCGGCGGCGAGAGCCCGGTTCACCACCGGCCCCACACCCAGGATGGCCACCCGCCTGCCGTCCATCAGTTTCTCTCCCTGTCCCAGGGGGACGGACTTGTAGATGGCCTTCCGCCACTGGACGCCCTCGCCCATTCCGCGCGGATAGCGGATGATGAGCGGACCGGCGGTCAGGTTGGCCCCCGTGAACAGAAGGTTTTTCAGTTCCAACTCGTTGCGGGGGACGGCGATGGTGATGCCGGGGATGCTGCGGTAGGCCGCCATGTCGAAGCAGCCGTGATGGGTGGCGCCGTCCTCCCCTACCAGGCCGGCGCGGTCCAGGCACAGGACCACCGGCAGGTTCTGGAGGGCGATGTCGTGGATGATATTGTCATACGCCCTTTGGGAGAAGGACGAATAGATGTTGCAGAAAGGCTTGAGCCCGGCGGCGGCCAGACCGGCCGAAAAAGTGACGGCATGGCCTTCCTCGATGCCCACGTCGAAGAAACGGTCCGGGAAGGCGGCTCCCATGCGGGACATGCCGCAGCCGGACGCCATGGCGGGCGTAACGCCCACGATGCGGCTGTCCTGGCGGGCGAGGTCTTCCAGGACTTCCCCGAAGACGTCCTGGTAGCGGTCGGCCGGATAGACCGTCTTGATGCGTTCGCCGGTGGCCGGGTCAAAACGGCCGGGGGCATGCCAGGTGGTGGGGTCGGCCTCGGCGGGGGCGAACCCGCATCCTTTCCGGGTATGAATGTGCAGAAGGCGCGGCCCGTGCAGGTTTTTCAGGCGCTCCAGCGTGGCCGTGAGTTGCTCCAGGTCGTTTCCGTCCACCGGGCCGAAATAGCGGAAGCCCAGCGACTCGAAAAGGGCGCCGCCGCTTCCCCGCACCAGGTTGGACTTGGTGTCGATGACCCGCTTCTGCACCCAGTCACGGGCCTTCCCTTCTCCCAGCGAGTGCCACACCTTGTTCTTGACGCGGTTGTAGATAGGATGGGTCGTGATTTGCAGCAGGTAGTTGTGCAGGCCGCCGATATTCTGGTCGATGGAGATATTGTTGTCGTTCAGGATCACCAGGAGGTCGGCCTTGGAGGAGCCGGCGTTGTTGAGTCCCTCCCAGGCCAGGCCGCCGGTAAGGGCGCCGTCGCCGATGACCGCCACGGCCTTCTCCCCGCTTCCGGTGATGCGGGCAGCCTCGGCAAAGCCCAGGGCCGCCGATATGGAAGTGGAGGAATGACCGGTCCCGAAGGCGTCGTACGGGCTTTCCTCCCTTCGGGGGAAGCCGCTGATGCCTTCCCGGGTACGGTTTTTCCGGAAAATCTCCCGCCGGCCGGTGATGATCTTGTGGGCATAGGCCTGGTGGCCCACGTCAAAAAGCAGTTTGTCCTGCGGCGTATTATATATATAATGTAAGGCCACTATCAGTTCCACGGCACCCAGGCTGCTGCCCAGATGGCCGGGATTCACGGCACAGCACTCCACCATATATTCCCGGATTTCCCCGCACAACTGCCTGAGTTGTTCGATGGAAAACCCTTTGATATCTTCCGGAGAATTGACTCTTTCCAGCAATTCGTACATAATGCGCAAAGATACGCATTTTTGCGTCTCTCCCAAAAGATTTCTTTTTGTCCGCCGGCAGAAAAGCAAACGCCATTTTTTCTCTTTTCCCGAAAAATGACTAATTTCGCATTGTAAACCGTTTAGATTGAAAACCGATATGAGTACGACAATCCAAAAGACGCTCCGTGACTCGGCGGCCATGCGCTGGACAGCCCTGCTGCTCCTGGCCCTCGCCATGTTCTGCGCCTACATTTTCATGGACATCCTTTCCCCCATCAAGGACCTCATGGAATCCACGCGCGGATGGGACTCCAAGGCATTCGGCACGATGGAAGGTTCCGAAACGTTCCTCAACGTGTTTGTGTTCTTCCTCATCTTCGCCGGCATCATCCTGGACAAGATGGGTGTCCGCTTCACGGCCGTGCTATCCGGCGCCGTGATGCTGGTGGGCGGTCTCATCAAGTACTACGCCATCAGTGAAGCCTTCATGGGTTCCGGCCTGGAGAACTGGTTCACCACCCATCTGAACTGGCACACCGGCATCGGTTTTATCGACGACGTCCTCCCCTTCTACCAGGGCATGCCCGCTTCGGCCAAACTGGCCGCCTGCGGCTTCATGATCTTCGGATGCGGCTGCGAAATGGCCGGCATCACCGTCTCCCGCGGTATCGTCAAGTGGTTCAAGGGACGTGAGACGGCCCTGGCCATGGGCTCCGAGATGGCCCTGGCGCGGCTGGGCGTCGCCACCTGCATGATCTTTTCGCCCTTCTTCGCCAAACTCGGCGGTGAAATCAGCGTAAGCCGTTCCGTCGCCTTCGGCGTCGTGCTGCTCTGCATCGCCCTGATCATGTTCATCACCTATTTCTTCATGGACCGCAAACTCGACGCCCAGACCGGCGAAGCGGAGGAGAAAGACGACCCCTTCAAGATCTCGGACATCGGCAAGATTCTCTCCAGCCTGGGGTTCTGGCTGGTCGCCCTGCTGTGCGTGCTCTATTATTCGGCCATTTTCCCCTTCCAGAAATATGCGGTGAACATGCTGCAGTGCAACCTGACCCTTACCGAGCCCGCCGCCGGGTCGTTCTGGGCCGGTGAAGCGGTGACCATCGTCCAGTACCTCATCATGCTGCTGGTGGCCGCCTGCTCGTTTGCCAGCAACTTCATCAAAGGAAATAAAACCCTGAAATACAGCCTGATGGCGGTTGCCATCGTGGCGCTGGTCGTCTATTGTGTGATGGGCTTCATGCGCGGTACGGCCGAAACCATCTTCGCCGTCTTCCCGCTGCTGGCCGTGGCCATCACCCCCATCCTGGGCAACTATGTCGACCACAAGGGCAAGGCTGCCTCCATGCTGCTCATCGGCTCCATCCTGCTGGTCTTCTGCCACCTTACCTTCGCCTTTGTGCTGCCGCTGTTCAAAGGCAGCGCCGTGGGCGGGACCATCGTCGCCTATGTGACCATCCTTGTCCTGGGAGCCAGTTTCTCCCTGGTGCCGGCTGCCCTGTGGCCCTCCGTTCCCAAACTGGTGGATGAAAAGATCATCGGATCGGCCTACGCCCTTATCTTCTGGATCCAGAACATCGGCCTGTGGCTGTTCCCGATTCTGATCGGCAACGTGCTCACCAGCACCAACGCCCCCGGAACGGCTCCCGACCAGCTCAACTACACCTGGGCGCTCGTGATGCTGGCCAGCCTGGGCGTAGCCGCCATGCTGATCGGCCTTTACCTCAAAGTGGTGGACAGGAAGAAACACCTGGGCCTGGAACTCCCTAACATCCAGAACTGATGACCGCTCCCACCCGGAAATTCTACAGGTCAGCCGCTTGGATCGCGCTGGCCTGTTTGGTAGTACCCATGTTCGCATCGTACTACTTCGACGACATGTTCTCCAGCATCTCGTACCTGTTCGAAGACCCTTCGCTCACGCAACTGGGCTGGGATTCGGCCGGATACGGGCTTTATGCCAGCGGTTACAGCGTCCTGTGCGTGTTCGGCGGCCTGATCGTGGGCGGCATCCTTCTGGACAAATGGGGCGTCCGCATCAGCGGCAGCGTCTTCGTGGGAATGATGGCGGCCGGGGCCGGCGTCGTGCTCTGGGCCCTCCTGAGCGGCGCTTCCTGGTCGTTGCAGGCGGCCTACGCCGGCGTGATGTTTTTCGGGCTGGGCAGCGAGATTGCCGGGACGGCCGTGACCCGGAGCATCGCCAAGTGGTTCCGGGACGGGCCGATGGCGCTTGCCATGGGCCTGCAACTGGCCATTGCCCGTCTGGGTACGGCCTTCGCCCTGGTGCTGGCTCCGAAGTTGGTACAGCAAAGCGCCGGCCATGTCTATACCCTGGCCGAGACGGCCCGTCCCGCCGTGGTGGGCATGGGACTCATGGCCCTGGGCCTCATTCTCTGGGCCATCTTCGTGGCGTTAGACGCCCGCTGGGACAGCAAAGCCGAGGGGCTTCCGGAAAACGGCTCCCAGGCCCCTGACGAAGAGGCTTTCCGCTTCAAGGACGTGCTGGGCGTACTGGAAAACAAAAATTTCTGGCTGCTGGGGCTTCTCTGCGTCCTTTTCTACAGCAGCATCATCGCATTCAAGAAATTTGCAGGGGCCATTCTCATCCCCCGTTTCGACATTCCGGCATCGGCCGCCGGATGGATGGTGAGCATGCTTCCCTTCTCCACCGTGATTTTCGCCCCGCTGTTCGGCATGCTCGTGGACAAGGCCGGCAAAGGCACCCGTTGGATGGTGTTGGGAGCCGTCCTCGCGCTTATCGCCCATCTCCTTCTGGCATTTGCCCCCGCCGGCGTCCCGTTCTGGGGATACCTCGCCATGGTGTTCCTGGGCTTCGGCTATTCGCTGGTCCCCGCCGCCCTCTGGCCCTCCGTCCCCAAGATTGTCCCGGATAAAGTCCTGGGCACCACCTTCGCCCTCATCTACTGGGTGCAGAACCTGGGGCTGATGAGTTTCAAATGGGTGGCCGGCGTCCTTCTCGGGAAAAGCGCCCAAGGACCTGTCACCGTAGAGTTGATGTTCGTCGCCCTTTGCGTCGCCGCCGTAGGGGTGGCCCTCGCGTTCCGCCGCACATCGGCCCGCCATCCGGAACTGAAACTGGATGAGCCCCATCGTTGAAAAGTGCACGATTTTTGATAATAAACTTGGAGGCAATTCTTTTTCTGCTTATATTTGCAGTGTGATAGAATACTAATACAGCGACAATATGGCGCTCATTGAACTCCAAGGCATCAACAAGACCTACAACAACGGACAGCCGCTGCACGTGCTCAAGGGCGTCAACCTGAGCATCGAAAGCGGAGAGTTCGTGTCCATCATGGGGGCGTCCGGTTCCGGAAAGAGCACCCTTCTCAATATTCTCGGCATCCTGGACAACTACGACACAGGAACCTACCACCTGGACGGGCGGCTCATCAAGGACCTCACGGAAAAACAGGCGGCCGACTACCGCAACCGGATGATCGGCTTTGTCTTCCAGAGTTTCAACCTCATCAGTTTCAAAACCGCCGTCGAGAACGTGGAACTTCCCCTTTACTATCAGGGCGTTCCCCGGAAAAAACGCCACGAACTGGCCATGGAATACCTGGAGAAGATGGGCCTGACCCCCTGGGCCGACCACTTCCCCAATGAAATGTCCGGCGGCCAGAAGCAGCGGGTGGCCATCGCCCGCGCCCTCATCACCCGGCCCCGGATTATCCTGGCCGACGAACCCACCGGCGCCCTGGACTCCAAAACCAGCGTGGAGGTGATGGGGCTCCTGAAACAACTGAACCATGAAGACGGCATCACCATCATCGTGGTCACGCACGAAGGGGGCGTCGCCAACGAGACCGACAAGATTATCCACATCAAGGACGGCGTCATCGGCAATATCGAGGAGAACACCCGCCACGAAGCCTGGGGCGGCAGCGTCATCAAATAATGAGAGAACTTTTCCATGAAATAGCCAGTTCCCTGCGGCAGAACAAACTCCGTACGGTCCTCACGGGCTTTGCGGTGAGTTGGGGCATCTTTCTCCTGATTGCCCTGCTGGGGGCCGGGAACGGCCTCATGAACTCCTTCATGGGGAACATGGACCAGTTCGTGAGCCGGAGCATCACGGTGCAGGGATGGCGCACGTCCAAGCCCTACGCCGGCTACAAGGAAAACCGCAGCATCCAGTTGGACGGCAAGGACGTCGCCCTCACGGAAGGGCCGCAGTGGAAAAACACCATCACCGGCGTCACGGCCGGCACCGGTTCCTTCTCGGCCACGCTGTCGCTGGACGGGAAAGTCGTCAACGGCTGGCTCCGGGGCGTTTCTCCGGAGCACCAGGAATATGGGAAAATCCAGATGGCCGCCGGGCGCTTCCTCTCCCCTGCCGATTTGCAGGAGCTGCGCAAGGTCATGGTCCTCAGTCTCTCCCAGGCCCGGGAACTGCTGCCCAACTCCCCGGACGCCCTGGTGGGCCGATGGGTGACGGCAGGGGCCCTGGCCTACAAGGTCATCGGCATTTACCATACCGACGAGGGTGATTTCCGCCGGACCTGCTTTATTCCCTATACCACCTATAAAGGGATTTACGACCCTTCGGACAAGGTATCCTCCATCTCCTTTACGGTGGACGGGCTCCACTCCCTCAAGGAGCACGAAGACTTCCAGGAGGCCTATGGCGACGCCATAAAACGCCTCCACAGCATAGCCCCCGACGACAGGATGGGCATCTGGATCAGCAACGGCTACACGCAGAACATGCAGATGAGCAAGGCGGAGGGCATTATCCGCATCGCCCTCTGGATTCTGGGAATCCTCACCCTCATCAGCGGCATCGTGGGCGTTTCCAACATCATGCTCATCACCGTGAAGGAGCGGACGCACGAGTTCGGCATCCGCAAAGCCATCGGCGCCCGGCCCGGCAATATTCTCAGCCTCATCATCGCCGAGAGCGTCGCCATCACGGCCGCCTTCGGCTATGTGGGCATGTTCCTGGGGATGGTTTCCTGCGAAATCCTGGGAAAGACCGTGGGGCAGAAGGGCGTGGATATCGGCTTCGAGACCATCCGGATGCTGGAAAACCCTTCCGTCGGCCTGGATGTGGCGCTGGAAGCCACCCTGCTCCTGATTGTGGCCGGCACCCTTGCCGGCATCATCCCGGCCTGGAAAGCCGCCAAAGTGAAACCCATCGAAGCCCTCAGAGCCGAATGAAATGGTTTGATACAGACACCTTCCGGGAAATCCTGGACAGCCTGGTGCGGAACCGCAGCCGGAGCCTTCTGACGGGTTTCGGCGTGTTCTGGGGCGTATTCATGCTCATGCTCCTGGTGGGCGGCGGGCAAGGGCTCAAGGGTCTTCTGTACCGCAACTTCGAGGGCTTTGCCCAGAACACCGGCATCGCCTTCACCGACCGGACCTCCAAGCCGTACAAGGGGTTCAAGAAAGGCCGTGCCTGGAATATGAACTACGAAGATGTGGACCGGCTCAAGAACCTGGTGCCGGAACTGGAGACCGTCTCCCCCACCGTGAGTTTCTGGGGCCGGAGCATCGCCCGGGAAGAAAACAGTTTCTCCGACGCCGTGGTGAAAGGCGTACGCCCGGACTATGCCCGGATTGAAACGCCCAAACTCCGCTACGGCCGCTACCTCAACGACAGCGACAACGCCAACGAGAGAAAAGTCTGCGTGCTGGGAAAGAAAGTCTATACCAACCTGTTCCCGGAAGGAGGGGATCCCTGCGGGCAGCGCATCCGCATCGACGGATCCTACTACAGCGTCGTTGGTGTGGACTGGAACGAGAACAGCATCTCCGTGAACGGCAGTGCCGACGAAGCGGTCACCATTCCGCTCAACCTGGCCAGGAAGGCCTACAACCAGGGCAATATCGTCCACTTGATCTGCTTCACCGCCAGGGAGGGCATCGCCATCAGCGACATCACTCCGAAAGTGCGGGGCGTGATCAACCGGGCCCACTACGTAGATCCTTCCGACGAGCAGGCGCTCTTCATCATGAACACCCAACTCATCTTCGGCATCGTGGACAACCTGTTCCGGGGCATCAACTTCCTGGTGTGGCTCATCGGCCTGGGAACGCTCCTGGCCGGGGTGATCGGCGTATCCAACATCATGATGGTGAGCGTGCGGGAACGCACCACAGAGATCGGCATCCGCCGGGCCATCGGCGCCACGCCTTGGCAGATCCTGGGACAGATCCTGTCCGAGAGCATCGTCCTCACGCTGGTGGCAGGCATGCTGGGCATTGTTTTCAGCGTGCTCATCCTCGCCGGCGTAGAGATGGCCATGACCGAAGACGGCATCCTGAAAGCCGCCTTCCAGGTGCCTTTCTCCACAGCGGTAGTGGCGGCGCTTCTGCTGGCCGTCCTGGGAGTGGCCGCCGGCGCCATGCCCGCTTCCCGCGCCCTGCAGATTAAGCCGGTAGATGCCATGAGAGACGAATAATAAAGGAATACGATATATGAAAAAGTTTGGAAAGATTTTACTGATTGTCGCCGTTGCAGCCCTTTTCCTGGGCACTTTCGCCTACCTGTTCCGGCGCTCCCAGCCCAAGGTGGCGCAGTATCAGGAACTGACGCCCTCGACGGGGAGCATCTCCCGCAGCACCGTGGTCACGGGCAAAATCCAGCCCCGTGACGAGGTGAACGTGAAACCGCAGATCAGCGGCATCGTGGCCGAGGTGTACAAGGAAGCCGGACAGATGGTCCAGCAAAACGAGGTCATCGCCAAATTGAAGGTAATCCCCGACATGGGCCAACTTTCCAGCGCCCAGAGCCGGGTGCGCCTGAGCGAACTCAACCTCAAGCAGGCCCAGATCAACTTCGACCGCGAGAAAGCCCTCTACGACCAGCAACTTGTGAGTGCCGACGAGTTCGAGAAAATCCAGCAGGCCCTCCGCCAGGCGCAGGAAGAGCATGCCATCGCCCGGGAAAACCTGGAAATCGTGCGCGACGGCGTATCCTCCTCCAACAAGAGCGGGAGCACCACCCTGGTCCGCTCCACCATCTCCGGCCTCATCCTGGACATCCCGGTGAAAGTGGGTAACTCCGTCATCAACTCCAATACCTTCAACGACGGCACCACCATCGCCACCGTGGCCAATATGAACGACCTCATCTTCGACGGCAACATCGACGAGACGGAAGTGGGACGCCTGCATATCGGCCTGCCGGTCCGCATCAGCGTGGGCGCCCTGCAGAACCTCCACTTCGACGCCGCCCTGGAATACATCGCCCCCAAAGCCACCGAATCGGGCGGCACCAACCTTTTTGAAATCAAGGCTTCCGTGAATGTCCCCGACAGCGTAACCATCCGCAGCGGCTACAGCGCCAACGCGGAAATCGTGCTCCAGGAAGTGCGCGACGTGCTCACCATCCCCGAAAGCGCCATCCAGTACGACGGCGACAAAACCTACGTCCTCGTCAAAGAGGCCGAAGAGTATGTACGCCGCGACGTGGAAACCGGCCTTTCCGACGGCGTCAACATCGAAATCAAGAGCGGCCTGGAACTGGGAGAAACCGTTCGCGGCCCTCAAATCATCATCAGCAGCAAATAAGCCATGAAAGCCTTACTGATAAGCCTGGCCCTTCTTGCGCAGGCCCCCGGCGACACCCTCCCCGACCTCTCCCGGCCCTGGACGCTGGAACAGTGCACCGCCTGGGCGCTGGAGCACAACCTCACCGTAGCCCAGCAGGAAATCAACCGCGAAAGGAGCGCCGTCGATAAGAATACGGCCGACTGGTCCTGGACGCCCGGCGTCAGCGCATCGGCCGGTGAGAACTGGAGTTTCGGCCGCGGAATCGGCGGGAACAACACCTACGAGCGGGGCAACACCGCCTCCACCAACTTCAACCTGAGCAGCAGCATGACACTCTTTGACGGACTGGCCACGCCGGAGCGCATCAAACTGGCCCGGCTGAACCTGGAGAGCGCCACCGCCGACCTGGAGAAAGCCCGGGACGACATCCGTGTCTCCGTAGCCAGGGCCTATGTCCAGATTCTGTACAACCACGAGATCCTGGACGTAGCCCGGGAGCAACTGAAAATCGACTCCCTGCATGTGGTCCGGCTGCAGGGGCTCCATGACAACGGAAAGGCCTCCGCCGCCGAACTCTCCCAGCAGAAAGCCTCCCTGGCCCAGAGCCGCCTCACGATGGTGCAGGCCCGAAACAACCTCCGCGCTTCCCTGCTGGACCTTGCGCAACTGCTGGAGTTGCCCGTCTGGGAAGGCTTCCGGGTGGAAAGGCCGCAGTTGGAAATGGAAGACCTCTACCTCAGTTCCCCGGACGACATCTTTGCCGACGCCGTGGACATCCGTCCCGCCATCCGGGCCGAGCAACTCCGCCTCCGGGGTGCCGAACGGAGCATCCGGATCGCCCATGCCCAGCACCTTCCCTCCCTATCCCTGTCGGCCGGCATGGGAACCAACTACTACACCTCCTTCGGCACACAGGGCTTTTGGGAGCAGTTGAACAACAATTTCAGCCAATATGTGGGCCTCTCCCTGAGCATTCCCATCTTCACCCGCTTCACCGCCCGGAACCAGCTGCGCACGGCCAAACTGAACAAAACGAACCAGGAAATCCAGTTGCAGCGGGTCAAGAACGCGTTGTACAAGGAAATTGTCCAGGCCTGGAACGGCGCCGTGGCCGCCCGTGCCAAGTGGGATAGTTCCCGTGAAGCCAAAATCGCCGCGGAAGACGCCTTTGAACTCCAGCAGGCCAAATACGAAAACGGGAAAGCCACGCTTACTGAATTCAACGAAGCCCGGAACCGCCTGGTGAAAGCCCAGTCCGACGCGGTCCAGGCCACCTGCGAATACCTTTTCCAAGCCCATCTGCTGGAATTCTACCGGGGTGGAGAACTGACGCTGTAGCCCCAAGAAAATGCCCAAAAACATGACCAAGATTGAAAAAAACGGTATCTTTGTCTAAAATTCGCTAGCATGATTCAGGAAAACACCATCGACAAGGCCTTGAAAGACCTGTTTGGACAAATCGAGTTCCAGGCGGAACCCGCAGGATTGTATGACCCGCTTCGGTACATGATTGCCATCGGAGGCAAGCGCCTCCGTCCCAAACTGTGCCTGCTTGCCTATGGCGTTTTTGCCGAAACGATAACGCCCGCCGCCCTGGAAGCGGCTGCCGCCCTGGAAATCCTTCATTCCTTTACCCTGATCCACGACGACATCATGGACCGCAGCCCCCTTCGCCGCGGCCACGAAACCATCTGGAAAAAATGGGGCGGAGACGCCGCCATCCTCAGCGGAGACGCCATGTGTATCGAAGCATTCAAACGGATTGCCAAACTTCCCGGGCAAGTGCTTCCGGAAGCGTTGGCACTGTTTTCCCGCACCTCGGCGGAAGTGTGCGACGGACAGCAACTGGACATGGAATTCGAGCATCGCTCCCGGGTGGAGATGCCGGAATACATGCGTATGATCGGCCTCAAAACCAGCGTTCTGCTGGCCTGCTGCGCACAAATGGGCGCCCTGGTGGCCGGAGCCGACGGGGCCGCGCAGCAAAAATTGTACGACTTTGGCTACAACTTGGGCCTGGCCTTCCAGGTGGCCGACGACTATCTGGACGCCTATGGGGACGAGCGTGTGTTTGGCAAGCCCATCGGCGGTGATATACTGAATGCCAAAAAGTCCTGGCTCACCATCCGGGCGGAGGAACTGGGAGCAAAAGGCATCGCAGAAGTCCTGAATGCCCCGGCTCTGACGCAGGAGGAAAAAACGGCCAAGATCGCCCGCATGAAAGCCCTTTATGACAGCGTTGGCGTGGCCGACGCCGCCAGGCAGGAAATCAAACGCCTGAACAACTGCGCCACCGACGCCCTCGCTTCCCTCCCCGAAGACGGGAAGCAGGTTCTTCTTCGTTTTGCCAACGCCCTTACGGGCCGTACTTTCTAATCGGCAAGTTGAAATACCACGGAGGAGTTGGCCCCCAGGATGAGGGTCTGGTCCTTGATTTGCGCCGTGCCCAGGAGGGCGACCGGGCGGGACATGCTGTCTGTCACCTTCACTTCCTTCTGGCTGGTGGCGATGTTGTGGACAACCAGGAGTTTCTGGCTGCCGGAAGACATGTACCAGGAAGCGATGGAAGATCCGGTGAGGCCGGCATGGGTCATTTCGCCATCGGCCAGGGCCGGATAGGTGTTGCGAAGACGGGACCAGGTCCGATAGACGTTCAGGACCGAGTTCGTGTTCTCCTTCTGGGCCGCCACCGAATTGGCCGCCTTCACCATGTTGTAATCCGTGAGATCGCTCTTGTGGTTATCCGAAAGGGCGTATCTGGGCAGGTCCGTCAGGCCGGCATCCCAGGCGATGGGCTGCCGTACGGGAGCGTCCGTACTTCCCTTCTTGCCATAGTACCCCAGTTCTTCGCCCTGATAGAGGAAGGGCTTGCCGGGCGTAGAAAGAAGGATGGCGGCCGCCTGCTTCTCCTTGGCCTCGTTCTTCCCGACCCACTCGGCGAAGCGGTCCTGGTCGTGATTGGTGAGGAAGATGGACGTGATGGCATCCGGACGCACGGCCTTGTGGTCGGTAAGATAGCCGTTCACGGCATTCACATAACCGGTGGCATCGTGGTTACCCAGCATGCCGCTCACCATGCCGCCGTAATTGAATTCGAAGTTGGAAATAAGGCCCTTGTAGTACTGCTTTTCAATGCCGTGGTCTTCCCAGGCTTCGCCCACCATGAAGATGTTGTCACTGTGGCCGGCGGCCTTGTAAGCCGCGTTCACGGCATCGTACCAGAGCGACAGGAAACGCTGGTTAGGGGTAATCTGCGCATTGTACACCCACAGCACGGCATCCAGGCGGAAGCCGTCCACCCCCATGTTCACCCACTTGGTGGCCGCCGCGACAGTTTCCTTGAATGCGGGGGAAGTCTCGCAGGAGGTATATGCGCCGTAATTCACATCGGGCATATAACTTCCGAAGGCCCCGAAGTAATACGTGGCCTCGCCGAAGACGATATCGGCCGCAGAACTGCTGTTGTCCAGTTTGAAGGGCTTGCCCAGGGTGATGATGGTGTTTCCGGGAGCGCCGCCGTATTTGGTGCCGGAGGGCCAGGAATTATCGTTGGAGGTGCGCACCAGGAAGCCCCACTCGGTATCCACGTCCAGGGTAAGTTCAAAAATGCCCGTAGAAGTCTCGTACATGCCCAGGCTGCCCCGGTTGCCCACATGGATCCAGCGGGTGGCATTGGCGGTGTTGGGAGACTGGGGCGCCTCCGTGGTTTCCGTCACGGTGACATACTTGGCGCTGCCGGTCCAGTCCACCTTGAAGTGCAGCCGTCCCTTGTAGCCGATGTTATCGCCGCCCAGGGAGAACCAACTGCCCATTCCGGCCGATTTGGAGCCGCCGTAATTCTCTACCCGGCCTGCGACGGCATCGGAAGAGGGATCGGTGGAAAGAACGTAATAATCTCTGTACGGACTCTTTGCAGGGTCGGCCTTCAGGCTCTGGAACCAGGCGTGTCCCAGGCCCGTATGGTTGAGCACGAAATCCATGTAAATCTTGATTCCCTTGGCATGGGCGGCGTCGATGAGCGACTGGAAATCGGCCTCCGTGCCGAAGAGCGGATTCAGGGACATATAGTCGTTCACGTCGTAGCCGTGATAACTGTCCGTGGGATGCGACGGCGACAGCCAGAGGGCGGTGACACCCAGGTCGTCCAGATAGTCCAGGTGTTTCTCGATACCCTTGAAATCGCCCACGCCGTCCCCGTTGGAATCGGCGAAGGAATAGACCAGGAGTTGATAAGTGGTGCCGGAGCGCTTGGTGCCGTCAAAGGTGGCCGGAGAAGGGACCACCTCGATTTTTCCTGCGCCGGCCTGGGTGACGGAGACGCTGGCGGTCTTGCTGCCGCCACTGATGGTGATGCTGCCTGTCCGGGCGCCCACGGCCGTATTGGCATCCACCGTTACCGAAACGGAGGCGTTGCCGCCGCCGGATGTGGGCGAAACATGCATCCACGCCGCCGAAGCCGAGGCCGTCCAGGCCGATGACGAAGTGACCGACACCAGTTTGGTGGAGGTGTCCTCGTCGGTGAAGGAAAGGGTGGCCGGCGACACGGAAAGGGTTTCCACGGGCTCCGGAGTGATGGGCTCCTTGCCGCCACAGGCTGCAAGACAGAAAGCAGCCGTCAGTATCCAGACAAATCTTTTCATGGTACGGGTATTTGGCAGACGGGCGTCCGGTCAAGGGCGCCCGCCTGAAAAAGTTTATTCGATGGTGCCGGTTCCGGCATTGAAGTCAAGGGTGACTTTCTGGCCGGCATTCACGTTCACGCGCTCCTGGTCTCCGCCGTTGCCACGATAGGCAATCTTGCCGTCCAGGATGATGAACTCACGGGTCCACCAGTCGGAGGCGGCGATGGAGGAAGCCGCGTAGATGCGGAGTTCGCCGCTGGCCGCCACGGTGAGCGAGAGTTTGCCGTCGGCCGCGGTGAAGAGGGCATTATCCATGGCCTCGTTCCAGCCGCCGAAGCAAGCGCCGATACCATAGACCTTGGCGGGCTCCACGCAGACCTTCTTGTTTTCGGTGTCCACATAAATCATGTACACGCCGTTCTCGGCCACGAAGCAGTTGCCGTCAGATACGGTATAGCCGCTGTCTTCGCCCAGTCCGGTGAAGTCTCCGTTCCACTCCTTCACGGCGCAGAACTTGAAGCCCTTGCCGGCCTCGATGGAACGGATGGCCCAGAAGTGGCCGGGCTTTCCGTTGACGGGGGTCATGTCCACGATGTAATCACCGGTCCAGTCCCATCCGCCGACACCGTCGCCGATGATGTACATGGTCTCCGGCAGGGAGGGAGCATCGCCGGTGTACTCACCCTCGAGGGTGATGGTCTCGGCAGCGGGGTCATAGACCACGACCACCTTGGCGTCACGTCCCACCTTGATGTTGGAACCGTTGTTCTCCACGGCGAAGGCCTGTCCCAGTTCGGCGAAGGCACCGCCCCGGTTCACATCCCAGGCCTCGTTCTGGCGGATCTTGATTTCGTCGGCGGCGCCCA
>Ga0310691_10004318_pt1 | contig 16081 bp, 12 predicted proteins | sample 176DNAGHGlowgp2_FD_203887 | JGI IMG/M metagenome (GOLD analysis project Ga0310691, IMG submission 203887) | Sheep rumen microbial communities from Palmerston North, Manawatu-Wanganui, New Zealand - 1766 DNA GHGlow gp2 (v2) (version 2) | ecosystem: Host-associated > Mammals > Digestive system >...
ATAAAGGATCAACAAATGTTACTGCAAGTTGTAGTAGTGTAAGTGGAGGAAATGCTAAGTGTGGTAACTATTCACTTACAAATACATCAAAATCAATTTCTATAGGTGCAAGAACATTAACAGTAACAGCAGCAGCTAAATCAAAAACATATGGATCATCAAATCCAAGTTTAACATATTCATATAGTGGACAAGTAAGTGGCCAAACACCAGGATTTAGTGGAGCTTTAACAACAAGTGCAGGAACAACAAGTAATGTAGGAACATATGATATAACACAAGGAACACTTGCTTTAGCAAATGGAACAAACTTTACAGCAAGTAATTATACATTGTCATATACAAAGGCAAGTTTAACAATAAGTGCGAAGAGTGTATCAGTAAGTTGGGGAACGGCATCATGGACATATGATGGAGGAGCCCATAGTACAACAGCAAGTGCAACATCAGGAATAAGTGGAGAAACAATAAATGTATCACTTACTGGAAATAGTATAACAAATAAAGGATCAACAACTGTAACAGCAAGTTGTAGTAGTGTAAGTGGAGGAAATGCTAAGTGTGGTAACTATTCACTTACAAATACATCAAAATCAATCTCTATAGGTGCAAGAACATTAACAGTAACAGCGGCAGCTAAATCAAAAACATATGGTGAATCAAATCCAAGTTTAACTTATTCATATAGTGGACAAGTAAGTGGACAAACACCAGGATTTAGTGGAACACTAACAACAAGTGCAGGAACAAATAGTAATGTAGGAAGTTATGATATAACACAAGGTACTTTAGCTTTAGCAAATGGTACAAACTTTACAGCAAGTAATTATACTTTATCCTATACAAAAGCAAGTTTAACAATAAGTGCGAAGAGTGTATCAGTAAGTTGGGGAACAACATCATGGACATATGATGGAGGAGCTCATAGTACAACAGCAGGTGCAACATCAGGAATAAGTGGAGAAACAATAAACTTATCGTTATCTGGAAATAGTATAACAAATAAAGGATCAACAAATGTAACTGCAAGTTGTGGAAGTGTAAGTGGAGGAAATGCTAAGTGTGGTAACTATTCACTTACAAATACATCAAAATCAATCTCTATAGGTGCAAGAACTTTAACAGTTATTGCAGAAGCTAAATCAAAAATATATGGTAATGCAAATCCAAGTTTAACTTATACATATAGTGGACAAGTAAGTGGGCAAACACCAGGCTTTAGTGGAGCACTAACAACAAGTGCAGGAATAGACAGTAATGTGGGAAGTTATGATATAACGCAAGGAACACTTGCTTTAGTAAATGGAACAAACTTTACAGCAAGTAATTATACATTGTCATATACAAAGGCAAGTTTAACAATAACTGCTAGGAGTATAGCGGTACAATGGAACACTTTATCATGGACATATGATGGACAATCACATTCAGGCGAGGCAATTGCAACAGCTGGTGTGGGTGCCGAAGTATTAAAATTTACAACAACAGGAAGTAGCCTTACAAATGTAGGTTCAACAACAGTAACTGCAAAATGTAGTAGTGTAGTAAATGGTCAAGCAAAATGTAGTAATTACAAACTTACTGATGATACAAAAACAATAAAAGTTAATGCTAAGAAAATATCGGTAAGTTGGAGTGAAATTTCATGGGAATATAATGGACAATCACATAGGCCATCTGTCAGTGTAACAACAGGAATTAGTGGTGAAACAATGAATTTATTTTTGACAACTGGTTCTATAACAGATGTTAGTGAAAAAACATATACAGCTAGTTGTGAAACAGTTAATAATCAAAGTACTAAATGTGGAAATTATTCTTTATTGGATAATATAAAAACTGCAAAAGTTTTTGCTAAAGATTTAACTGTAGAAGCAACATCGTATGAAAAATTCTATAATACTAATAATCCAAGTTTAACTTATACTTATAGTGGACAAGTAAGTGGACAAACCCCAAAATTTACAGGTTCGCTTACAACAACAGCAACGAAAACAAGTAATGTAGGAAGTTATAATATAACGCAAGGAACATTAGCGTTAACAAATAATGGAACTTTTAAAGCAATTAATTATGAAATACATTTTATAAATGGAAAATTAGTTGTAAAACAAGCTTTTTGGCATATAGATTATGATTTTAGTAAAACTAATGGTATAAAAGCAGGTGAACAAGTAACTTATAATTTTACAACAGAAGTAAGTGCTAAATGTAGGTTTGAATACAGTACAACTTATATAACTGTTGCAACAATTGGCGGTAATAGTTCAACGAATGGTATTGCTCAAGAGTCTACTGCAAAAACTGGACAGAGATCAGGATATATGATTTTTAAAGCAAAACCACCAACTGGTAGCACATGGGATACGGGAACATTAGTAAGAATCTATTGTGTCCCTTCAAGTAGTAATTATATGAATGTTTTTCAAGGATATTATTTAAAAGGATAAAATCAAAATATGCATCAAATATCTGTAATTATTTAATTTATCATGTTCTAAAAATTTAAGTAAAAAAAAATAAAGAATAGTCTCCAAATTTCAGTGGGGTTCATAAGTATAATAAATCTACAAGTTTTATTGAGGCACGTGATAAAAAACTACAACTTTGGCTCTAAAAACTTCAGTGGGAAAAAATAAAGAATAGTCTCCGAACTTCAGTGGGGTCTATAAGTATATTAAATCTACAAGTTTTATTGGAGCACGAAGCAGAAAGAACTACAACTTTTAGTGGGGTTGTAGTTTTTTAAACTCCAAGTTTCACTGGGGTTCTTTTTATGTGATAATAATCATTTAGAAAGAGGTTGTAAGATAAAAAGGAATTAAAAGAATGGATAATTAAATGTAAAAAACAGAACTACCTGAAATGATAAGTGCAGCAAACACAATATGAAATTGGTTAGATTCTATAGTTAATTCATTTAAAGATGAACGATATTCGAATGGATTTACCGAAGCAAATAATAATACAATATCAAAAATAGTAGATAGAGCGTATGGATATAAAAATTTTGAATTTTTTAGAAAAAGAGCATTGGTAATTTTACATCAAAGCTACTTAGGAGTTAGTAGAAAAAATATAAAAAAAGGTCAAATAAAAAAATAAGCATTTTTTCTGAAAAATAGATAATGAAGTTGAAAAAAAGAGGGAAAATTTTGATTTAAGAAAAAATCGTCATTTTCCTCTTTAAATATATAGTCTAAAGGTACATTGGGTACCCCACTGAAGTTTTGAGTGCCAAAAATCAATTCTAATTTAAGGATTGATTTTTTTCTTATTCTTTTCATTTAATTCTCTAGCTAATTTATTTAAAATAAATAGTAATTTCATTATTTTTATATACAATTATTATATGATATATTTATTTAGGTGATTAATATTGGGAGTAACAAAAAAAGAAGAATCAGATAAAATATTTAACGATTATTTTACTTTAGCTAAAAATTATTATGAAGAACACAATAATTTATTAATACCACAAAACTATATAATAAATAATAAAAGATTAGGTAGATGGATAGGTCTTCAAAGAGAATATTATAAATCACATTCCAACCCTTTTTTTGATGATACACGAATAAAAAAATTAGAAAGTATTAACATGATTTGGGATGTTAAAAATAGTAGATGGGATATCATGTTTAATGAACTAATTAAATATAAAGAAAAATATAATAATACTAGAGTACCTGAAAGCTACATTACAGATAATAATTTAAAACTCGGAATATGGATTAATAGACAAAGAATAGAATATCATTTAAATAAATTAGATAAAGATAAAATAACTAAATTAAATAACATTGATATGATTTGGAACGCAAAAAAATTAGTTACTGAAAAGTGGGATATAAATTTTAATTTATTAAAATATTACCTAAAAGATAATAATAAATTTCCTACATCTAATTATATAACTAGTGATAGTATTAAACTTGGTAGTTGGGTTTCTAGACAAAGGTTATTAAAAAATAAACTTTCAAAATCTAAAATTGATAAATTAAATTCTATTAATTTCAATTGGAATATATTAGAAAACCAGTGGAATTTTTTTTACAATAAAGCAGTTTTATACTATAAAGAATATAATGACTTATGCGTATACTATGCTGAAAGAAAAGCTGATGAAAAACTTCGCAGTTGGTTATCAAGACAAAGAAGACTATATAATCAAAAAAAATTAAATAAATTTAAAATTAAAAAACTAAATGACATACATATGATATGGGATATTAAAGAATATGAATTAAATAAAATGTACAATGAAGCACAACTATTCTATCAAAAAAATAAACATTTAAAAGTTTCTAAATCAATTGAGGGTCCTAATAAAAAATTAGGTATATGGTTAGAAGAACAAAGAAGAAATTATAGAAAAGATAATCATTACAATGATGAATTAATAAAAAAATTAGAATCAATTAACATGATATGGAATCCATATAAATCACCAATTCTTATATGGGAAGAATGGTTTATAAAAGCAAAAGATTTTTATAATAAAAATAATCACTTAATACCTAAAGAAGGTAAACTTAGAACTTGGGTTTTAGCACAACGTGCTGCATACAAAAATCTAAGAGGACATCTAACCAAAATACAAATTAAAAGACTTGAAAATATTGGCATGGTATGGGAGCCATTAAATAAAAATTGGATGAAAAAATACTTACTTGCTGTTGATTACTACGCTATACATAAAATGTTAAATATACCTACTACATATGTAGTTAATGATATAAACCTTGGTATATGGATTTCGCGTCAAAGAAATATATATAAACAAAAAATTAAAAGTAATAATTTAACTAACATAGATAAAGAAAGAATTAGACTTCTAAATAATATTGATATGATTTGGGATGCATCTACTATATCTGCAAAAACTTCTTTTCAAGAAAAAACAATATTTTACTATGTAAAACAATATTTTAAAGATACTATTAAAGTCACAAAATGGGAATATTTTGGATATGAATTAGATGTTTTTATACCATGTATATCTACCGCAATAGAATACGATGGATTATTTCATAAGAATAGTTTGTTTAATGATTTAAACAAAGATAAAGCATGTTTAGATAATAATATTAAAATAATAAGAATTAGAGAGCCAAACCTCCCAATTATAAAAGATAACTCTATAATCATAAATATAAAAGATGAAAGTTTTAAATCACTAGAAAATGCTTTAAAAAAAATTTTTAAATTATTAAACATAGAAGAAATTAAATTTAATATAAAAAAAGATCAAACAAAAATACTTGAAACCTATAAAGATTATGCATCTCAAAAATGGGATAGTTATTATAATGAAGCATATATGTATTTTAAAAAGAATAACACAATAAATACTATTACAACCGATAAATATGTAAATAATACTTTAAAAAGTTGGATTTATGAACAAAGAGATTTGTATAAACAGAAAAAACTTACATCTCTTCAAATTAAAAAACTTGAAAGCTTAAATTTCATGTTTGATTTTTATAAAGACATATGGAATAAACACTATGAACTAGCAAAAAATTATTACAAAGAAAAAGGTAATTTATTAATACCCCATAATTATGAAGTAAGTAATGTTAAATTAGGATATTTTATATCTAAACAACGAGGATTATATAAAAAAAATAAATTAAGTATAACAAAAATAAATGAACTAAACAAAATTGGAATGATATGGGATGTTAAAAAACAAGCAAAAGATATTTATATTAAAGCTCTTAAAAATTATTTCAAAAAATTTAATAACATAAATATACCATCTTCATATATAAATAACGGAATAAAACTAGGGTCTTGGATAGAAGATCAAAGATATAACTATAGGCATAATAAAATAGATCAAACTATAAAAAAAGAACTTGATAAATATAATTTTAAAATTAACGTATTTGAAGAAAGATGGAATGAAATGTATGAAGTAGCAAAAAATTACTATAATTCACATGGTACCTTATGGTTATCACCAAAATATATAACTGAAAATAAAATACATTTAGGAGGATGGATTTCATATCAAAGACAAAAATTTTTAAACAAATCGTCATACACAAAATTAGAATTAAAACAAATAGATTTATTAAATCAAATAGGTATGGTATGGGATCCATATAATGAAAAATGGATGAAGAATTATAACCTAGCAAAAGAATACTTCAAAAAATATGGTAATTTAAATATACCAATAGATTACACAATAAATGGAGTTAACCTTGGGTCTTGGATATCTACTCAAAGGCAAGCAAATCGCGGAAATCCAAATTATTGCATGACAAAAGAAAGAAAAAAACTACTTGAAGAAATACATATGAATTTTAATTTAAAAAATCCAAGAAAAAATGCTAGAAAACGCGATAATTTCCTCTAGCATTTACTCTATAATCATATAACACTTTTAACTTATTAATATCATCTACATTAAAATCTATTTTACCTCCATGCAGTAATGGTAATATATCTGATAGTACTTTAACATCATCATCAAACGATAAATCACTTTTTCCTAGTATATCAATAAGAATATCTAATACTAGTATATTACTGTTGTCATATGCTATTTCATTAACTACATATAAAGCAAATAATAAACCTATAACATATCTTTGCCTTCTTCTAAACAAAAGATTACCATTTTCAATAATTTCCTTTAGATAATTATAACCCTCTTCACTATATAATTCATATTTATTTGAAGATTTATTAATACTTTTCAATTCATTTATTAATATATTTTCATTAATAAACCCGTGTTTTAAATATAAATCAACCAAATCTTTTTCAAACAAAATACAACCTGCATCTTTATATGTTGTAATTAACCTATTTATATTTCTTTTTTCAATTTCTACATTACTATCAAACTTTTCTTTTTTTAAATAATATTCAAGTAGTAACTCCATTGTAATTGTAGTTACTTCACCTAAAATATTTTTTATTCTTGAATTTGTATCATATTGACTACTTAATTTATGTGTCATTTCATGAACTATACTATATATATCATTAACAGTGTTTTCATAATCTATATATACTACTCCATCACTATCAACACCGGAAAAATCAATTGGAGTATTTCCAATAAAATGCTTCTTAGAAAAAAGTACAGAAGGCTTATTATTTGTTCTTTCATTTTTTATAATGTTCTGTACTTGATTAGAGTACTTTAAATTAATTGATTTAAAAAAACTAATTGCTTCATTTAAAGATTTATTTAAAGAAACACTATTATTACATAGTAACATATCTTTTTTTAAAAAACTTGATGATTCAATTATAATTTCAGATAAACTACTAGATATAGAAAGTTCTTCTAATAACTCTTTGTTTCTAGTTTCAATATTAAGAATTTTATTTAATTTATCATACATATCTTTTTTTTCCATTATAACACCCTATAAAAAGTATATCATATTTTTTTATAAGTTATATCATAATTACTTGGACCTTCTATACATTTACCATCAATATCAAATCTTGAACCATGGCAAGTACAATCCCATGTCTTTTCTACTTCATTAAAAGTTAACCCACATTTCATATGAGGGCATTTATTATATACTATATGTGTATCATTTGATTCATCCATATATATAGCAACATTTTCACCATTAATAGTAGTAAACTTAACTTTATCACTATACCATGATTTATTCTTATTAATCTTACTACCAATATATGACTTTATATTACTTCCTAAAATCAATGGAAAATTAATTATTTTACCTATATTAATTTTTCTTTTAGGATCAAATAAATTAATATATTTATTATTATTTTCTTTTATTATATCGCTTATTACACTGCCGGCTATAATAGAATTTGTCATACCCCAGGTATTATATCCCGTAGCTATTAAAAAATTATCTTTTATTAAACCAATATATGGTAAATAATCATTAGTAATAATATCCTTATTAGACCATATAAAACTTATTTTTTTATCTTTACATAATTCATTAAAATTTTTATAATCATTATTATCTACACATAAATTATGCGAATTGCTAAGTATTATCTCATATATTTTTCCTTTATCATTATAAAACCTATTTGAAAACGTTGGGGTATTTGATGTAATAGAACTATATTTATAATCTTTATCTACCTTATATGCACAAATATAAGATTTTTCTAAATAACATTTTAAAGGAAAGAAAAAAGGTTTTAAAAAATATGGATAATGCGTTGCTACTACAATATATTTAGTTTTAACTTCATAACCATTAACAACGCACTTATAGCAATCCTTTTCTTTTTTAATAGTACTCACTTTTGTTTTTTCGTATATATCTATTTTATTTTGCATATTTTTTTTTAATCCAATTAAATATTTAATCGGATTAAAAACAAATGTATCATCTACATATATTGATTTTAAGCAATTAATATTAGAACCCTCTTTTATATCTATATTAAATTCCTTTAATAATTTGTATTCTTCATATATATTATTTATTTCACTATTTTTATTTGTATATACATATGATTTAACTTGTTCTAGATTACATTCAATATTATTATCACTTATAATTTTATTTATCATTTTGATTGCGTCTATTTGTGAATCTAAATACATCTTTGATATAGATTCACTATGATATTTTTTTAACTTAGTATAAATTAATTCTTGGAGGTATGTTATTTTAGCTGTACTTCTTGAAGTAACTCCCCCACCTATTTTATTTTTTTCAACTAAACAAACTTTTAAATTAGAATTTAATAAGTTGTAAGCTACATTCATTCCTGTCATTCCACCGCCTATAATAAGGACATCAACAGTTTTGTTTTCTTTTAAAGGCTTAGATGCATTATATTTTGTATCTATCCAAATACTTCTATTTTTCATATAATCACCAATATTATTATTAACTAAATACTAATACTTTATTAATTTATATTTTTGTGTTAATATCTTTATAGGAGTGATTTTATGAAAATAATTGAAAAGAAATGTCCTAATTGTGGAGCAGATTTGAAATTTAAAATTGGAGATAAAGAAGCAAAATGTAAGTATTGTAATACTGAATTCATTATAGAAGATAATAATAAAGATTCAGATAATTTTGATTTAAATAATGTCGTTTTAAACGAAAAATTTATAAAAGCATTTGGAATTGCTCATTTATCAATTTTTATAATTATTAGTGTAATAGCTATTAGTATGTTTATTACTATTGGTTTAATTATAAAAAATGAATTTGATACAAATAATAAATCTATACAAATAAATATCAACGAAGTTGATAAAAATGTACAAGAAAAATTATACAAAGCAGCAAAAAATGATATCAAAATTTGGGATAGTATGCATAAAAAATACGAACTACAAGGTGATTACGAAGATTATGGTTATTATTATTTAAAAAATAAATATGGTATCAAAATTATATATATTTTAAAATATACTTATAAAAATGATGAAAATTCTAAAACTATTTATACAGCATTCACATTTTCAGGTAAATCAATTGATTCACTAAATTATAAACCATTTATCGATACAAATAGAATTAAACTAGATAGTTTTGATTATGTATATGGATATGAATCAACTGAAGAATTATTTGATAATGTAGTTAGAAAAGAAAAAAGCAATGGTTATAAAATCAAAGGCACAAAAGGTTTATACAATGACTAATTCAATAGAATTAGTTTTTTTCATACAAAAAAAGGTATTAAAATACCCTTATCTTGTTAATATACTTTTTATATATTTTCCACTCTCAGATAACGAATTATCACTAATCTCTTTGTTATTAGGTAAAAGTAGTGCTGATGATTCATTTTTATCAGATAATGACCAATTGACATAACTTAAATTATTCTCATCAATAAAACTAAACCATTTATCAGATTCATCTAGATAAACTCCACCATTTCCACTAGCATCACTTACTCCAAATTCACTAATAAATATAGGAACATTATTATCAAGTGCTTTTTTTGCTTTATCTCTTATATTTTCTTTATGAGTTCCACTATAAAAATGTAATGCATACATCGTATTATCATCATTTATTTTATTATCAATAACACTATCAACATCTTGACTCCATGTTGGAGTTCCTACAATTATTATATTATCACTATTCTTTCTTATCACACTTATTACTTCATCAGCATACATCTTAATATCATTCCAATTAGTATTTCCATTTGGTTCATTACATATTTCATATATTATATTCGGAATATTTTTATATTTTTCTGAAATTTTTTCAAAAAATTCTTTTGCTTCATCTTTATAATCATTTGGATTATTATCACTAAGTATATGCCAATCTACTATTACATACATATCATTATCAATTACCATATCTATATCTTTTATTAAGTCATCATAAATACTCTTATTATCAATATATCCGTTTTCCTTAGTATACATAGCAAGTCTAAATACATTACTTCCCCAAGATTTTAAAACCTTAATATTATCATCATTAACTAAATAATTAAACCATTGTAACCCATGAGAACTAATACCTTTAAGTCTAATTTTATCTCCATATTGATTTACAATATTAACTCCATCTACCTTTAGTTGACCATTGTATGATACATAATCATTTTTTTCAATTTTTGTTGGTTCTATTATATTTTCTTTTACTTCACTTTTATCTAATTCTTTACCACAACCTGTAATTAATAATAATGATATAAAAATAATACTTACTCTTTTCATAAATTCTCCCTATATTAAAAAGTTTTTCACGACTTGTGAAAAACTTATTTTCTTCCTGGGGCGCGATGTGGGGATCGAACCCACGCATAACGGAACCACAATCCGCCGTGTTAACCACTTCACCAATCACGCCATGTAATACAAGATATATTTTATCAAACATTATTATTTATTTCAAGTCTTTTAAATAATTTTATTAAATTAGGCTAATATCTATACCCATATACTAGTTAATAATACTATAAAGTGAGGGGGAAAATTATGAATAATTATTTTGAAAGAAAAAAATTAGATACTTATAATTACAACAATAATAATTACAACAAACCACTTTATACAAAAGATGAAAATCCTAATTCATTATATGATCCATATGAAGGATTTATTAGAGGTAATTTATTTAAAAATCTATATAATGGATACAAATTAAAAGATCCAATTGATATAGAACCATTAAATGAACAAGCCGATTTACTTACATATATTGATGCATTTTCTTTTGCAGCGCATGATATATCTTTATATTTAGATATATATCCAAAAGATCCAGATATGATACAATTATTCAACAAATATAAAAATGAAACAAATAGACTAGTTAAAGAATATGAAAAAAAATTTGGTCCATTATTTGCTAATAGTACAGCAGATATGCGTGTACCTTGGGAATGGAGTAAAAGTCCATGGCCATGGGAAAAATAGGGGGTTAATTTATGTGGATTTATGAAAAAAAATTACAATATCCAGTTAATATTAGAAAAAAAGACTTAAAAATGGCAAAATATTTACTATCACAATATGGCGGACCAGATTCAGAACTTTCAGCATCTTTAAGATATCTAAATCAAAGATATACAATGCCTGATGATAAAGGAAAGGCATTACTTACAGATATAGGAACAGAAGAACTTGCTCATTTAGAGATAATTGCAACTATGGCATACCAATTAATGCAAGGAGCAACAATTGAAGAAATTAAAAATGCAGGTTTAGGTGGAATGTTTGCACAACACGATAGTGGATTATTTCCAACAGATTCAATGGGGGTTCCTTTTACAACAGCATACATCGAAACTTCTGGTGATCATATAGCAGACATTGAAAGTGATATGGCTGCAGAACAAAGAGCAAGAGCAACTTATGAACATTTAATGGATTTAACTAATGATCCTGATGTACTAGCACCACTTTCTTTTTTAAGACAAAGAGAAGTTGTACATTATCAAAGATTTAAAGAACTAAGAAATTATTACTTGGATAATAAAATTTAAATACTTGATTTCAAGTATTTTTTTCTTGTAAAATAATAAAAATTTATGTAATATATTAGTGTGATTAATATGAATGAAGAAAAATTAATAAAATACTATAATAAGTTTAATGAAGATAAAAGATTAACTAGGAAACACGCTAAAATAGAGTTTTTAACATCAATTCACTATTTAGAAAAATATTTAAAATTATTTTCTAATCCTAAGATTGTTGATATAGGAGCCGGTACTGGTGCATATAGTTTATACTTGTATGATAAAGGTTATGATGTTACTGCAGTAGAATTAGTTAAACATAATTTACGAATCATACAAAGCAAAAATAATAATATTAAAACAATACTAGGTAATGCTACTAACTTAAAAAAACTAAAAGATAATTCATTTGATATTACTATTTTATTTGGTCCAATGTATCATTTACTAACAATAGAAGAAAAAATACAAGCATTAAAAGAAGCAAAAAGAATTACTAAAGTAAATGGATACATATTTATAAGTTATTGTATGAATGAATATGCAATAATAAAACATGGATTTATTGATAATTTTATTTTAAATTCAAAAGAATTAATTGATGAAAACTATAAAATAATTAAAGATGAATTATATTCATATGTAAGATTAGAAGATATAAACTATTTAAAAGACAAACTAAATTTAGAAAGAAGTTTAATTCTATCTCAGGATGGACCTAGTCAATATTTAAAAAAACAAATAAATAAAATGTCTGATGAAGAATTTAACATATTTTTAGATTATCATTTAAAAACTTGTGAAAGAAAAGAATTACTAGGTGCTGGAAGACATATTTTAGACATATTAAAAAAGGTATAATTATACCTTTTTACTATCTTGTTTTTTTCTTTCACTAGTATTTAAAATCTTTTTTCTCATTCTGAAGCTAACAGGTGTTACCTCAACTAATTCATCACTATTAATATAATCAAGACATACTTCAAGTGACATTGGCCTTGGACGTTTTAATACAACTGTATGATCCTTACCAGCACTTCTTGTATTAGTTAAATTCTTACCTTTAACTACATTTACTGCTAAATCATTATCATGATTATGCTCACCAACAATCATTCCTTCGTATACTTGATCCCCTGGTTCAATAAACATTACACCACGATCCTCTAATTGACCTAAAGCATATGCAGTTGCTGGACCATTTTCCATTGAAACTAAAACACCAAGTTTTCTTTCACCTACTTGAGTACCAGCTAATTTTCTATACTCTTTATATGTATGATTTAAAATTCCATATCCTTTTGTCATTGTCATAAATTCTGTCATAAAACCTATTAAACCACGAGATGGCATAGTATAACTTAATCTTACTTGATTTTCATGATTAACCATATTTTCCATTATACCTTCTCTATTACCTAGTGCTTCAATTACAGAACCTACGTATTCTTCTGGTACATCTATTTGAACATCTTCAAATGGTTCACACATAACTCCATCAATTTCTTTTTTTATTACAACAGGTTTTGATACTTGAAGTTCAAATCCTTCTCTTCTCATATTTTCAATTAAAATTGATAAATGTAATTCACCACGACCAGAAACTATAAATGATTCATTATCATATGGTTCTACCTTTAATGAAACATCTTTTTCAGTTTCTTTCATTAATCTTTCTTCTATTTTTCTTGCAGTAACAATTTTACCTTCTCTACCGACAAATGGAGAAGTATTTACACCAAACGTCATTTGTAATGTTGGTTCATCAATTCTAAGAATTGGAAGTGCTTCTTCAACTCCAACTGTACATACAGTTTCACCAACACTTATATCAGGAAGTCCAGCTATAGCAATAATATCACCAGCATGTGCTTCATTTACTTCAATTCTTTTAAGTCCCATAAAACCAAATATTTTTTGAATTCTAAATTGCTTTATACTACCATCAAGTCTAACACACGAAACCATTTCATTAACTTTAACACTACCTCTTTTTACTAGTCCAATTCCAATTCTACCAACAAAATCATTATAATCTAATAAAGCAGGTTGAAATTGAAATCCACCATCCATTGTTACTTTTGGTTTTGGTATAGTATTAATTATTGTATCAAAAATTGGATCCATTGTTTCCTTTTGAGTAGATAAATCAGGATCAAAACTACTTGTTCCACTTAAAGCAGATGCATAAATTACTGGAAATTCTAATTGATCTAAATCTGCACCTAATTCTATAAATAAATCAAGAACTTCATCAACTACTTCAGTAGGTCTTGCAGATGGTTTATCAATTTTATTTACAACTACAATTGGTGTAACACCAGCTTCTAATGCCTTTTTAAGAACAAATCTAGTTTGAGGCATAGTACCTTCATATGCATCTACAACAAGTAAAACACCATCAACCATATTCATAATACGTTCTACTTCTCCACCAAAATCCGCATGTCCTGGAGTATCTAAAATATTTATTCTACAACCTTTATAATCAATTGCTGTAGTTTTAGCAAGTATAGTAATTCCTCTTTCTCTTTCTATTGCATTTGAATCCATTACACGTTCGTTAACTTCTTCATTTTCTCTAAATGTACCTGACATTCTAAGTAACTTATCAACTAATGTAGTTTTACCATGGTCAACATGGGCAATAATAGCAATATTTCTAATTTCCTTCATAAAACACTTCCTTTGCATCTAATGATTATATCACATATATTTATATTATGTAAAGAGATTTTAAATATTTTCTTCTTTGTCGGTATTATATATTAATATAATCTATAATATAATAGATTTTTTATAATGTAAACATATTGAAGTAGTTTAAAATTTATTCTATAATTATAAAGAGGTATAATATGAAAAAGATAGTTTTAACAATTTTTTTATTTATTTGTTTAATAAATGTATCAGCTTATAATAAAACTAAAGTTACATTACATAGTTGCATTGATGGAGATACAGCAAAATTTAAACTAAAAAAAGAAATAGTTACAGTAAGATTTCTTGCAATTGATACACCAGAAATAAAACACAATAATATAAAAGCTCAACCATATGGAGAAGAAGCAAGTAGTTATACTTGTGACAAGTTAAAGAAAGCAAATAAAATTGAACTAGAATTTGAAAAAGAAAAAAAAGATAAATATGATAGATATCTAGCATGGGTATTTATAAATGATAATTTATTGCAACAAATGATAATAAAAAAAGGGTTTGCTAAAACAGCATATATATATGATGATTATAAATATGTTGATATATTAAAAAAGGAAGAAAATAAAGCAAAGAATAAACAAGTTGGCATTTGGAGTAAAAAAGAAAAATTAGAATTAAATTATGAATTTATAAAAAAATATTACTTACAAATTCTAATAGTATTATTAATAATTTTATTATTATGTTTATTAAATAATAAAGCTAAAAAAGTTGTAAGAAAAACTTTTTCAAAAAAATTTAAAAAATACTAATTTTACTGATTTGTAATTTTTATTCTACAGAACGTTAATATTTGATATAACAGATATTAGAGTTCTGTATTTTTTTTGTTTCAAAACGTTAAAATCAGTATTTTTACAAGTATTTTTTAATATTTTAAAGTCTCTTTGAAAGGAGGCAGTTATGCTTGAATTAAAAGATAATTTAAATATGCTAGATTTATATTCTAATACACTTATGTTAAAAAACTTTTAAAAACAGATAAACTAACTAAAAAAGATAAACTATCAATATTAAGAGATTCTATGTTTCATACAATGTTTTTAAATAAACATGGTTTAAAATACTCTGCTAAATTATTTACGTATTTCTTTAAAATAAAATATGAACAATTACTTAAAAAACTAAATTTTTATAAAAATGATGTTGGTAAAAATAGAGATAATGATATTGGTGAAAGATGTGATTATGTAGCTCAAATTGATAATTCAATTATTAATTTAGAAGTAAATAATAATGATTCAGTTTATATACTTCAAAGAAACATAGATTATGCATTTAGACTTTATTCTGAAACATGTGTAAAAAAAGGACCTGGATATGATTTTTCACAAATAATACAAATAAACTTAAATAATTTTGCTTTTAAAGGTAATGATAAAACATATGAGGTATTTACACTAAATAGTGGTGAAAATATACTTACTTA
>Ga0310691_10004319_pt1 | contig 16072 bp, 16 predicted proteins | sample 176DNAGHGlowgp2_FD_203887 | JGI IMG/M metagenome (GOLD analysis project Ga0310691, IMG submission 203887) | Sheep rumen microbial communities from Palmerston North, Manawatu-Wanganui, New Zealand - 1766 DNA GHGlow gp2 (v2) (version 2) | ecosystem: Host-associated > Mammals > Digestive system >...
AAGACTTTTTGACGATATATTTGAAAAAAATCGAAAACCAATATGGTACAAAGCCACATGTAGTAATTAATGGAATTGATGTAGAAAATATGTACGATTTAATTTTTGGATTCGAAACTTACTTTCAGAAGCAAGGATATAGAGTTTGGGAAAAATACAAAGTTAGAGCATACGAAACTGCAATGTCTCGTTTATTAAGTGAAGACTGATTTGGAAATGATGATCATATTCCAACAAGTAAAAAGCTGATTTTAGTCTGTGGATTGACTCCAGAATCTGGAAAATTAACTACAGCTGCTGCTCAGATTTATCAAGATAAAGAAATCTGAATCCAGTCAGATTATGCTAAACTTGACCCAGTTCCTGACTATAACTTAGATAAAAACGCTCCAAGAAATATTGCAGCTCAAACTTTGGATATCTGTGCATTACATGAATATCAGTTGGATGATATCATCCAGAATCGTAATGTATTAGAAAAATCTGAAGAAAAATTGAACTTCTTGAAAAAGTTTGATGAAGCTCTTGGACTTAAAGTTCCAGAAAAAATTGATGATTATACTGTTTGAAAAATCGAATTTGATGATGGAAATACCACTAATCTTTCAAAAGCTTTGCAAGAAGAAATCGAAAAAGCAGACTCTCCTACTCTTCAAGAAAAGTTTATAGAATTAAAAGATAAGATTTAAAACTACCAATAATATCAATGGATAACCAAAAAGAACAACAAGTAAAAGATTACATCCAAGAAAAAGAAAAGACTGAATGAAATTCCGAATTAGTTGAAACAGTTTCAGATTTAGCATGACTTGAAAGAGAAACAAAAGAATGATTCTTTTCATGATGGCTAAAAAATGATAAGAATTTATTAACTTATGCACAGTTACACGATAAAAAAGATTTTCTAAATGCCTGAGAGGATATACAATTCAAACTACTAGAACTTAAATTATCCATAACTTGCCCTTATTTCGCAGACTTCAAAGATTTTTTGGATGAACTCAAACTCTGACCAGATACATCCACATTCGAGCCTGCACAAACTAATCCTAAGAAAAAATCACCGAAACCTAAAAAAGAATCACCGAAATCTAAGAAAGAATCAATTGAAACATGAAAAAGTAAATTTCGTGGAAAAGATATAAAAGATATCAAATCTGAACCTTTTGAAAAAACATATAACAGCAGAGGAAAGACAATAACACGGTGTTCTAAAACTGCACGTGCAAATTGAAAAAAGTTTTGAATTATTTTACCATCATGAGATGCATACGATGCTTGAAAGAATCCATGAAAAGATGCTCTTCAAACAATACCTGCAAACAAAAAAAATAAGAGACCTCAAAAATCACGAGAATGAATTAATTTCACAACATTTACATGAATCAAAGAGTGAAATTACGCAGATATATACACAGATTCCAAATCAAACTACTGACATAGAGCCGCTGCATTTAAAGATGATAACGGAAAACGATATGTACTAGATCCATACACAAGAGTAAATTGAAAATTAGATAACACTCCAAAAGAATTGGATGACTACTTAAAATGAAAGAAAATAGTAAAAGCTCACATATACAATTCCACATGATATAAAGAAAAAGCTTAAAACAAAAAATTATAAATCTGGCTGAATTTAATTTCAGCCTTTTTATTTTACTTGTATTTTACAATCATAATACTAAACTCAACTGGATTTATCTACAAATTATAAGAACATGATTCTAGCATGAATTGTACTGGTTATTTGATTATATTTATTAGTTTTTTCTGCAAACAATCTAATCAATACCAGCGTTAGAATTGCAAAACATTTCAACGTATCTGATTTATTAATCTGATTAACAATTTTAGCAATATGAACTTCTGCTCCAGAATTATTTTTATCATGAATGGCTGCAGTACAATGAAGTGGATCATTATCAATATGAAATATAATCTGATCAAACATATTTAACCTATGAATAATATTAGGAGTTTCCGCTATCGCAGCTCCAGTTATTATTCAAAAAAAATTAGTTCATAGAGATTGAGCATTTCTATTATTAGTAACAGCCCTAATTTTCATAATGTTGCGAGATCAGCATGTAGCTACATGGGAATGAATCAGCCTTTTGGCTCTATTAATATGATATAACGCATACTTAATCATCAAAAAGGAATCTCCAACCGATGAAGCAATAGACGTTTCAGTCCCAAAAGTTAAAAATTTTTTATACCTATTTTTTGGAGTCGCATTACTAGCTTTCATAAATATAGATATCACTTCCTGAAGATTCCTAGTACATTTAGGAATGGATTGAGTTAGTGAAATTTTCGTATCTATTCTTTTAATCTTATTTGTAATCATTGTATTCAGAAGGATAATTCCATGAGCTAAAGAGACTTCCAAAGGGATGCTCCTAAATATCACAAAATTAGTCGCAAGTATATGACTTTTAGTAATGGCATCAGATATTATAGTAGATTGTGCTGTATTTATTGCTCAAACATTATGAATGTCTGAATGGGCCATAGGAGCTACAATTATCGCAGCATGAACTAGTTTGCCAGAATTAGCTACAACAATTACAGCCATTATAAAAAAGAAATATGATATGTGAGTAGCTAACCTAGTATGATCAAATATCTTCAATACTTTATGAATCATCTGAGTAAGTGCAACTATTCGCCCTATCGTACTCACTCCTGAATGTTTACTCCCAGGATGAAACTGCGAATGAATTCTACATTTCTTTCAAGATACATCATTTTCATTCATGCTGCTATTCCTTACAATGTGATTAATCGTATTGTTTATGAGAAAAGATCGAATGATTTCTAAGAAAGAATGACGAATATTACTAACTGTATCTATATGTGTATTAGCATTTGAGACTAGCCCAGCTTTCTTTTTTGGATTATTTTCATAAATTGTCATCAAAATAATAAAATAAGTTTACTTGATTTTCCTATACATTTTTATATACATCAAACACTCAACAAAAAGAAAGGAGGTAAAATAACAAAAAGTAAAAAAACATTAAAGCACTTTGATTGGAAAAGATTCCTACATTCAAGGTAAAAGAATTTTTTTTCGGAATCCTAGGTGATTATCTGATTATCCTAAGATAGGATCCTAGTTAAACGAGTACGTTGGATAAAAAAGAAAAGCATTATGAAAAAGCTTATTTTAATCCTGATGATTGTCGCAATGGCATTTTCAGGGAGCACTATGCCGATTACCAATGTAGGCAAATCGCCACCCACCGAAAACAGCACCACCATTATGACAGTTTTCGAGGCACCCGTCGTGGCAGCGATTGTCACCCCCAGTTTCGACATCGCCCCGGCACTGCCCTTTATCATGTTTGGGCACAGTGAACTGCAAGCTACCATGCCAATCCCAGAAACTACATGGTATGGACCAACTTGTGGTCACAATAACATGATGTTAGACAACGAAGAAACGACGCCAACAGACCCCATTGTCAGGGGAAAACGCTTTTTAGGAGCTGGAGACAGTCACGAGCTCGGCTATGCCGAGCTTACTCCTCTGACAACTCTGTCTATGAGCGTTAATTCATCCTTCGAAGCGCCGACCAAAACGAGCCAGATTGCTGGCGACAATACTGCTTTCTGCAGTTTAAAACGGTTCTTAGGCCCCGGCGACAGGTTTATGTCTGGCGAAATCGCCGGACTGGACGACTTATCTAGTCAAAGCCAAAATTGCATATAAAAACAGTTTTAGACTTTGGCAATACGTCCACTGTTCAGCATCAGCTGGGCAGTCTAAATATATCACACCAGTCTTTTAACCTTTTAACGAAGAGCTCCATATTGGGGCTCTTTTTCTTCTCATTATTACATTTTTATAAAAAGACTATTTTTTCTCTTGATTTTTGCAATATATTATATATAATAATAAAACAAAAATAAATATATATGGGTTTTATCCGGTTTTTGCTGCTGATTAGCTTATCATTCTGCCTGGTCCCGCCTCAAAAAAGTTCGGCGATTGCCACAATAAAGAGCTACAGCAGCAGTCTTGGACTGTGCACGGATGGCATCACATCTTCTGCCACCATCGAAGAAAGTTTTCCTAGCCGTCCTATCGTCACCGACGATATCCAAGACCTAGTCATTAACGCGGATGATACTCCAGCACAAGAGTGTCTACGCATCGCTGATCAATGGGATTACGGTTAGTAATGCCGTATAATCTCATTAAAATCATTAAAAAATCATTTGATTGGCGAATTTTAACACACTCCCCCCCAGTTTATCTGTGAGGGAGTTTTTTTATTTCAAAATATTTTCATTTGAAAGATAAACAAAATTCTCTATACCCAAAAATATTAATATTTAATTTATAAAGAATTATTCATGAGAATACTTACATGAGAAGAAGCACAAAATGCTGAAAAATATTTTAGATTAGCATGAGAAATTGCACAAAAAGCTACATGCGAAAGATCTAAATGCTGATGTGTAATAATAAAGGATGATAAAATAATCTGAGAATGATACAACACTCCCCCACATAATTTAGAATCTCAAAGAAGATGCACTTGTGATAAAAAATCATACAACTTCAAAGTAACAGATAAAACCTGTTGTATTCACGCAGAACAGAGAGCAATTATGGATGCACTTAGAAACCACCCAAACGAGATTGAAGGAGCAGATTTATATTTTATTCGTTTAGATAAAGATTGAAATTTATCAAAGGCATGAAAACCTTATTGCACTATATGCTCAAAAATGGCGTTAGACACTTGAATTAAGCATTTCCTACTTCGACATACAGAATGAGTAACTGAATATGACACCGAAGAATATAATCTACTCTCATATCAATATAATGAATAACAATTCAAACTAAGAAAAAGAGAGCATCGAAACGACACTCTCTTTAACAGATATTGGAATACCTCCTTTCATTTGTACACACCTACAGTTGTGATATCACATCTAACTGCACGCATAATATATACTTTATCATAAAAAATGCAAGAGTTTTTTAAAAAATCATTTTTATGGTATTCAACTAAAAAAGTTCCAAAAAATTTGACATTTTAGGATAAGTGGGGTATAATATGTGTAGAAAATTTTTTATTCTATACTTTATACAAAATGGAAAACAAAAACATCAATACAGAAAAACCAAAGAAAAATTTTTGGTGAATGTTTGGGTATATTATCACTTGGTTGATATTTTTTGCATGAGTAGCTATTTTTGTTTGTTGACTAAACAATTCTAGCTCTATCGTTTGAGATATATCTATGATGTATTTATGACTTTGAATCACATTGGTATGTTTTGTGGTTATGTTAGCCCTTCATATCGTAATATTCAGACTTAAATGAGAAACTCGTGAGAATTGAATAAAATGTATAAAAAAAATCTGAAAATGAATCTGAATTTTTCTATTAATTTGCTTAATTTTACTAATCATAAATATGATTTATGGTAAAATTCAATACTCAAAGATTCCTGAATTCGATGAATCAATATTCTATCGTTCAGAGCATCAAACTCCACTTCCTGATGATGAAGATGCCCTAATTCAACTAAGAAAATTAGGTGATGAATATAGTAAAAATGAACTTTGGAAAGATTTGGAAGCAATTTATTTTTCTACAACAAGTTATAATTTCAATAATCGCTTATATAAAAATAGTAAAGTAGGATGGCAATGGAATCAAGATGAATGTCTCCTTGTTTATTCTGGAAATGATGCAAGCTGTGGAACTTGGGTTTGGAATAAAGAAACCATTAACAGATTTTTTGACCAAAATATAAACACAGAAGAAAGAGGTGAAAAATATTTAAACATAGATGGACAGAAAGTTACAATTAGAGAATATTTAGATGCGAAAGAACCTGAAATCAGAGCAGATTTACAGGAATTAGACAGGATTCTTTCTATGGATTATTATTTACCTAATAATAAAGTTTTATATTTACTTCCACAATACCTTCAATGATACGCACGTGGTAGTATGGTAATGCTCATGTACTATACTGACAAAGAAGATTGGGATATGGTAGATTTTATTATAAAAATGAATTATAAAAGCGTTGATATTCTAAATCATATGTGAAGTCTCGTTGCTGTACTAATTTCTGCTGTTTTACAAGATGTTGTGGATAATACAGTAAATTCAGCAATGCAACTTTTCCCTGAAGATTTAAGACTAAATTTAGCGAAATTTTATGAGGAAAATATGCGAAGTAGAGATGATATCATTCATGAGATGACTAAATGAGAATACGTTTTACGAAATGAGATTAGAGAAACAGAACTTGAAGAAAGTTTTCCTTGAATCTTAACTCGATACCCTATTTACTCTAAAAAAGATACAAAACGCTTTATGCTGTATGCTTATAGTTTACTTTACAATGATAATTCTAAAGAATTTAACGAACTTTGAGAAGACCTATTCAAAAAGTTTTGATACTCCGTTTATAATATATGATGATTATCTGAAATCCTCGCTATAATGCCTAGAATGCAATCTTATGGAAGTAGAATAGATTGGAATTTATGGCATAAACAAGCATTAATTGAAAATTTAAAATCTGGAGAATATAAAGTTTGGTTTAATGAAAAACAATGGAATGATAATAGTTATTTATATGATGAATATCGTTTACCAACAGATGAAGAATTAGCTGAATAATTTATATTTAACATAAATCATGAAAAAACGACTAAAACATAATTGGAGAGTTTGTTCTCTTGGTTTAATTGCTATAATATTAGCTGTTTGATATTGGTATTTCTCTATTTATAATCCAGAAACTCAAATAGCTTATTGGCCAAACTGACAAATTCGCCATATATATCATAATGCATATTGATGAGTATTACACTGAGAACAAATAGATTACTACGAAAATGGTCAGATTTATAGAATTATGAACTACCAAAAATGACAACAGCATTGAGAATTCATTACATACTACGAAAATAGTCAAATTGCTGATATTAGTCATCGGAACCATCAAAAAGAAGTTTGAGAAAGTGCTCATTATCGACCAACATGAGAGCTTAGATGAAAATGGAAATTTGTAGATTGACTCCCTATAGATTGAGAATATATAGAACGTTATGAAAATTGAGACATTAAACGTAAATTAACTTATAAAAATTGAAAAATTGAAGGAGATGATATTTGGTATGATAGAAACTGAGAAATAGAGTTTATTTATGATTGGGATAAAATTCTTAATTGATAAAAAATATTTTATTATTCAACATAAACAAAAATGAAACTTTGGTGATTTAGTAAAGCTGGTAAGATTACTTTGAAGGTAATACTTTGGATAATAATCTGATTCTTTTTTATAATCTGAGTATTTACTTCTCGCATTACCTATCTTCAATGGAGTGGGATTTACAATATAGATTCCGATTATCCAAATATTCCTGAAATTATTTTCAATCTCAGTGAAAAATGGCAACAAAAATTTGGGATTAAGGTTCCTTGTGAAATAAATATAACCGAATCTACTCCTGAAGAAATTGCTAAATATCAAAAGATTCAAAATAGATGGTCAATTTACAGACAACTATGATTTGGTTGGTTATATAGATGTGAAAATCAGACTGTTAGTGATGATGAGTTAGCAAATTATTTATGAATGGAATCGTATAATTCTATAGTTATTGATTCAAATTTTACATGAGCAGACATGGATTATGATCGTGGAAATATTGTAAGAATTCCTGAAAATTCTCCATACTTTAAATATACATGCGATAATATTGTTCATACAGACGAATGAACAAAATGTGAATCATACACAACTCACGATTTAAAATTAGAATTCAACAATACAAAATGAAATCCTTTTTTTATGGTCTTAGCTTATGATAAAGACTATAATAAGATTTGGCAACCTAAACCAGTAGAGTATAATAATGCATTACAACCTTATTACCTAAATAAAATAGAATCTAATAATGGGAAAGTTTGTATTATACTTACGACAAACTCACCAATTACAAATTATTATAGATCACTTTATGATCCTAATTGTGAAATTATGTCAATTCAAAGAAATACTTCTCATGAAGAACTTATTTTAGCTCATTTTGCAAGTAATTGAATATTAGACAAAAATTTACCTCATAATATTACAATAACACCAATTGAGGTAACTATTCGTAATCCTGAATTATAGTAATTCAAAATAAAAAATTAGCTCTCCGTTGGGAGAGCTTTTTTAGTTTATAATAATCCCCTAGATGAAAGATAAAGCAGCAATACAGATGCAAGGAAAATAACACCATTACAAATAATATAAGTCCTTGAAATTCTCTGTTTCTTTTTAGAAAACTTATTTTTTATAAGAAATTCTATTATCTGTATAAACGATGTTATTGAAAACACAATATAACTAATAGGTAAAACTTCTAATATATAAAACATTGGAAAATATTTAGTAATAATCCACGCCGGAATAATAAGAATTAACACCATTATTAAAGGATACAATAGCTTATATTTTCTAATATTTGCGAATCACAAAAAGAATGCAGTTATAATACACCGTATTAACACAGTAGGAAACATTCAATGAGCAGAATGAACAAAAATGGTTAATCATATAAAAATCAGAAATAATAATATCTCATACCAATAATTTTTAAGACAACCTGAGACTTTTTTCATTTTATTTTCATAATAAAATTTTATTTCTTTTCCAAAACTTCTTTCCAAGATAACTCTCCTTTCAACTTAGTACTTAAACTTCATAAAACAATTCCATATATAGTAAAGAATAAATAATTTACCATACTATCCTCAAATACATGCAAGAATAATCACATTACGAATAGAGCAAAAAATCATATTTGCAATTTATACAAGACTTGAAGCTGATATTCCTCCTCGCTAGTCAGTTTTCATTTACTTAATCAAATCACTTTATACTGAATCAAAAGCAAACACATTAGCATAAATGTCCAAACTAAGAATCAAACTGTTCCGATATCGAGCATTATTTGTAAGTAATAGTTCTCTGGTAAATACTTTCATTCATAATGAACTGCTGGTCCAGAGCTTCCAAGTCCGTGTCATAATGGTTCAGAAACCACTTCTGGGATTGTGGATAATTTGCTGGTGATATGTCCAACTGTAGATTCTCGTTTGAGAACTGATAATACAGCGATAGCAACTAAAAGTCAGATTCCTCATCGAAGCAACCATCTCTTTTTTGATTTCAATTGTTTCCAATATAGAGCTACGAAAACTACCACTATTCAAACCAAAACTGCACGAGATAGTGTAGCTACCATTCAAGCCATTCGTACTACCAAAGCGAGAATTGATAATATTATGTTTTCTTTTTTCTTGATTTTACTCGTAAAAAATCGCCAAACAAAAGGAAGAAAAGCTACCAAGAAATATCAATAATTATTTGGTCATGAGAAGAATCATTGTCGACGTAAAGTTCATTCAAATCACGTAAGATAATACAAAGGAGGATTAGATCAAAAAGCATAATTATCAAGTTTTCCATATCATATCCAGTGAAAAAAGTCTGGCCACAATAATTTTGCTCATTGCCACAAGAATCCTACTCAAACAATTCAGACTAGAATTCGTGGAAGGTTTTGAATTAGTTTAGATTTTTGCCATTTTTCAAAAATTACATACCCAAAAAAGCTTGCTGAAATTAGAATAAATGTCCATCGAAATCAGTATTTAATTCAGATAAACATATTGCTCCGTGATACATCTTTCAAGAGAGAAAATAATACTGAAACTATAATCAGGATTATAAATGCTATCCAAGTTTTTTTCCAATATTTCCAGTATGGTTTGAATTTTTTATATCAAAGAATTAGAACTACGAATAGGAATAATAACCAAACTCATTCACGAATTAATGCTGGGTATGATACATCTATTATTTGAATTCAATATACAAAGAATGTAGATATAATTTGATAAAATACGTTTAGTATCCAGAATATCGAAAAAGTAGTCAGCATAATACTTTTATGAAATATTAAATTATTTTATTTTTTCCCAAGTCTCACTCAAATATAAATTCCATGCCTTCATTGGTTCCATCATTTTTCTCTGTTCTTCCTCACTTGGACGATATGGAATATGAGTCAAATCAGCATTAAATCAAGTTTCCACTACATCTTCCGATGACTTAAAAAGTATAATTTCTTCCCCATCAAATATCATTGAATTATCATGCGCAAGGAAAAGATATCCATAATCTGAAGCTAAATATTTTTTCTGGAAATTCTGAGCATAATCCATTTCATTTTGAACTGATGCAGTTCTCGCATTTACTGTTTCGATTGATTCTACCACAGTCAAATAATTTACATATGTTCTAATAGCAAAAATCATCGCAATAAAAAGAGCTACTCATAATGCGTATTTAATTTTAGTTCAGTATAAATTCAGTATAGTTTTTAGTTGGAACATATGCAGTTAGTCTGATTTTCTAAAGTTGTGATATTATTCGTTTAATAATTTCAGGCATCTTTTCTTTGGTAATTGGCTGCTTATATGTAAGCAAGACTTTCTTTACACTTTCCGCTTCATAACCAAGTCAACGCATAGATTTTACGATATCTTTAAATAACTTTTGGTCTACATCTAGAGAAGATAATTCGTTTGCATTAAGTGAGTCTTTAAGTTCAAGTAAGATTTTTTTTGCTCATTTTGGTCATACTCCTGGAATAGATTGAAAGAATTTCACATCCATATTCTTGACTGCATTTGAAAGTTCCTCCTGTGGAGTTTGGGCAAGCTGAAATGCTGTTTTACTTCAAATTCCATTTACTTTTAAAAATTGCTCAAAAATCTGTTTCTGCTCCAATGTATCGAACGCAAAGTATTGAACTGTTCTTTTATTCTCGTCATAGAATGGGAAAAGATAAAACTCTCACTGAGTTCTTGTTCAAGAATAAGAAACCTGAATTCCAACAAAGTCATGAATCAATAATGTAATTCAAACTTTTTTTTCTATTTTTCACTGAAAATATTGGAACATACTCAATTTCACAGAATAAATATTTATTCATTGTACAATTCCTATCTTTTTTTGCAAGGGAATGAAAATAAAAAAACTATAGACATTTTTTATCAAAAAAAGAGCCTGGGGAAATCCCAAACTCTTTTCAAAGACAATGATCTACTCTTTGAGGTAGTAGCACCAAATAGGGAGACAACCTTCAATTCTACCGCCTCCGCCGTCTCCATCCATATAGTTCCAACGACCACAAGAGCTATTCCAATCGGCAAATGGACTACTATCGTCCTCGCCTTGTTTGATTGAACTCAGAATCTGAATATCCGGCAGTTCAATTCCTTGCTTATGGAGAAGAAACTTTGTGATGTAATAATTGCGACGAACTACCCACATTAATGCAGCAATCCAATCAGGAATCGGCATTGCACTAGGGTAAAAAGTTTTCGCGATTTCTCGCAACTCCCCAACCGTAGCTGTTTCGGGGTCTTTCAGATCTTCCTTAGTAATCACTCTAGTAAGGATTACATAAGTGCGATTCTGATAATTAATCTCGAATCCGATAAGACTCGAGAGATCCTCGCGGATTGTGTCGTCACTCTCAGTACCATTTTCTGTCTGGTACACTAACTGAACAGGAGCTTTGCCGGGATGTACCACAATAAACCCAGCTAGTTTGTCTGCATCAAAACATAATTCCCCAAAATCGAATGTGTCTTCTAGCTCTCCAATGATCTGCAAAAATTTCTGAACCAAACCTGCTTTTCCATCGAAGGTATTTTCTAACTCTCCGACTGTTTGTAAAATTTTCTGAAATGAATCCATAACGTTTATTTTTTGGTTTGACTTTTTTATTTATTGTAAGTAATATAATATTAATTATCCATAAAATGTCAAGCCTTTTACAATGATTACATAATCAAAAGACCTAAAGCATAAGAACACAAATTACAAACAACACTAGCCAAGATAGCTTTTCACCATGAAATTTTTAATCAATATTTTATGATAAAAACTTCTATCAAAGTTACCAACAATTCTCAAACCACTGTATACTCTACCCCATCCACAATAAACAATGGAAGAACAAATCGCAATAATGGAAGAGTTACCGTTGATGCTATAACTCAAACAAGAAGAAGTCTCAACGTAGAAATTCCTTCTTTCTTTCGAAATAATTTTGCAATAGCAAACAAAAGTAATGTTTCAATCAAAATAGTCAAAATCCAAGCAATTCAAAATTTTACAAGTCTGTCTACACTCGCTAGTTCAATACCCTGCTCACTTTCAACAATTTCCAATGTATAATTCGTTTCATTTTCAAATGAATTTACACTCTCACTATCAGATTCTTCCAGTGTATAATCATCTCAATTTTTAACTACTTTATACGTAAAATTTTCATTTGTTAATGGATTTGAATTATTCACATACCATCCATTCACATCCAAATTTCAAATCTGAATAGCTTTCTCCTGAATATTTTCTTTCGTAATTTCCTCAATATCTACTGATTTATCTAGTAAATACTGTCTAGATTCTCAGAATTTATAATGTTGATCCAAGCAATTTCCTGCCTGAGGTTCATAAACATCTCGATATGTAACCGTATCATTTTCTACGATCACTCTATAATTATCAATCTCCACATTTTGGAGTTTCACACACCTATTCACATAATGTGAATTATCAGGAATCACATCCGCAAAGCTCACTCCAAATGAGATGATTGCAATGAGTGAGAAAAGAGAAAGTCAAAGTTTCTTAGTCATTTATATTTATTAAAGTATAAATCATCTCACATATATTGTTTTGATTTTTTTATGCAATTAAATCAATTTAAAAGTATTTATAAAGCAAATGAACAAGGCAACTATACATATCACAAAAAAACAAAAAGAAATCAACACAACTAAACATCATTCTCATCCATAATTCACCGAATTAAAAATTAAAAATCATTTCACACATACCTATAATAACCAAAACAAGAATCCAACATATGATTGGGACAACACACACTATAATTGATTTTTTCCATGAAATCTTTAACCAATATTTTATAATGAATAATTCCACTAATATATAAAATAAAACAAGTAAAATTCGTACCATATTTCATACAACTTCTGCCAACAATCAAATTACCACCAAATAACTTATTACCATACTTATTATTTGAGATAAGATTCATACCAAAATAAACTTTTTTGATGAAATTTTATCATCTTTTAGAAAATTTTTATTTAATTTGAGCAATATAATAACATTTATTACAACCAAAAGAGCTACTTCACATAGCATTATACCTACTCTATCCATACTTTTATCCACTAAAATATAAAACATATCTCGTATATATTGTTTTTATTTTTTTATGCAATTAATACATTAATAGAGAAATCACTATTGCCAGAATAACTCAAACTATAACAACTGTTTCTTTTGAAATTTTATCATTTATTCAAAAAATATTCCTTATAATAAACAGCATAGACACAGTTAAGAAACTTCGTAAAAAAACTGGAAAAATACAAAATATTGGAACTAAAGACACTAAAATTGATTTTTCCCGTGAGATCTTTAACCAATATCTTACAATAAACAATTCCACTAATATATAAAACAAAACAAACAAAATGCGTATCATAATATCTCATACAATTTCTGATAGCAATCAAATTACTACTGAATAACTTATTGCCATACTTATTATTTGAGATAAAATTCATCCCCAAATAAACTTTTTTGATGAAATTTTATCATCTTTTAGAAAAGTTTTATTTACTGCGAACAATGTATAAACATTTATCCCAACGAAAAAGGCAACGACACATAGCATTATACCTACTCTATCCATACTTTTATCCACTAAAATATAAAACATATCTCGTATATATTGTTTTGATTTTTTTATGCAACTTAGAAATAATAATATTCAATTAAGAAAGATATTCATAATAATACTAACAATATAACAACCAAACACAAATTAGAAACCAAAATTGACTTTATAGTTTCCTTCCATGATAATTTCCATCTCACTATAATTACTTCTATGAATATTTTCAGGCAAAAGAAAACAAAAAAATCACCGATGAATCGTGCCAAACAACATAACATACTAGTAATTAGTCAGATTAAAACAACAGCTCAAACTTGTATGTTAATTTTTTTTTGAAAAATCTTTCTTGTAATAAACCAAGAAACCATATTTAATAAGCCAGCCAAAACAAAAAGAAACAAAACAGCGACCTCTCTTCCCATAACTAAATAATTAAAATTTTAAAATACATCTCACATATAATGTTTTGATTTTTTTATGCAATTAAATATTCAAGATATATATTTAACTAATTTTTCCTCATGCTCTCAAAGTGAAAATATATTTCAATTCTCTCCTCTCGAAGTTTCTCCCATATGGTAATAGATTTTTGCTGTGCCGCAAGTATATTTTCCATATGGAATTTGGACTTACTTTCAACCGAAATTTTCGTTCACTGAGTTCTGATTTATAATATTTTAGCTTTTGGACTACAATTATTCTTATGAATCTTTGCAGATAAATCTGAATATTCCAAAAGTATTTCATACATATGATGTTTATTAGTGTGAATTTGAGTTTGTATATTCGCAACATATCCAATACTATCCATGATTTTTCTTTGAATCTGAAATGCATGTTTCCATATCTGATGATGAATTTTAACTTTAGCACTCAATCCGTGAAAAACTAAAGAACCATGAATTTTTGTCGCACCATGAGCTATTTGATTAACCGTTTGAACTATATTATGAAAAGCTTGAAATTTTTATTGTCGAGAATGATTAGTTTTACTATGAATTGGATTAATCACTATGGCTCGAAGTTCCAAAGATTTTCTACCCTATCAAAGAATTAAAGAATCAATCAAAAAAGAAAATCTGAAAAAAGACTCACGAAAACTTCCAATATTATTAATTATTTCGCTATTCACGATTTCGATAATTATCCGTTCTTTCGTCTGATTTTTAATCAACTATTCTCGAAAAGTTTGAATTCCTACCGTGTTATGATTCACTTTCGTTATCGCATTATGAAAAGCTTTTGGTGGAATAATTGCAGACAAATACTGATGGTTAAAAATCTGAGTCTCATCTCTTTTATTATCGTTACCATTCCTATTACTCTGAGAAATGTATCCAATCTGCTGATTCGTAGGAATATTTTTATTTAATATCACAATGTCTATCGCTCTCGTCTGAATGGTAAAAGCCCTACCAAATAAACCAGGATTTTGATTCTGACTTTTATGTATGTGATTATTATTTTGAGCATTACCTACCCTATTACATATAGATTACCAATGAATGGAAACTGTACTACTAATATACTTAATTCTATTATCTGCATGAGCTCTTTGAGTAGCATTAAATTCTGAAAAATAAATTCATCTCTACTTGATTTTTGGGTAAATACAGATAACTATAGATTATACTTTATTGCTTAATACGAAATAAATGGCAACAAAAATAACAGCAGAAGACCGCGATTTAATCATCAAAATTGGAAAGCTATTTCTGGATAGTCCATATCAATTCAGTGGAAACGGAGATTTACCTTGAGATCCAACTGATTGCAGTAGGTTCGTTCAAGTTGTACTAGCCAACGTATGAATAACTGTTGAAAGAAATTCTGCAATGCAATGAGAACAATTTTCATCCACCTGAAATATGCATACAGATTTATCAAAAGCTGAAATCTGAGATTTAGTTTTCTTCAAAAATACATACGAGACAGAAAACGAGATTACTCATGTAGGTTTCTACGTATGAAATAACGAAATGCTCAACGCTTCAGGGAAAAAAGTTAACATCTGCAAAATCGATAAATATCGACAAGACCATTTCAAGTGAGTATGAAAATTAAGTTTATATACCAAAGAATACAATAAAACAACTGCTCAAAAAAACTATAAAAGACTTAGCAACAAAGAAGAAATAAATAAAATCAGGACTTTAAAAGCTGTAAATGCTGTAATCGCTGTACTTACTTCCACTTGGTGAGATTTACCAGAGAAATATCAAAAAATAAGTGCC
>Ga0310691_10004320_pt1 | contig 16070 bp, 11 predicted proteins | sample 176DNAGHGlowgp2_FD_203887 | JGI IMG/M metagenome (GOLD analysis project Ga0310691, IMG submission 203887) | Sheep rumen microbial communities from Palmerston North, Manawatu-Wanganui, New Zealand - 1766 DNA GHGlow gp2 (v2) (version 2) | ecosystem: Host-associated > Mammals > Digestive system >...
CAGATACCTGTACAAGTCCGAGGGCTTCTACACCACGCTTCGAAACGAATCCATCGCGCCCATGTACTACCTCGCACCGGCAATCGTATAGCCGTAATGCAAAAGAAAAATGCAGGGTCGGCGCTTTAGGCTGAAAAAAAACATAAAAGGGGCTGTTTTTTACAGCCCCTTGCGTTATTATCCCTCTGCCAAATAACGATTCGCATCTTTTTTAAAGCAGGTGACGGGAGTCGAACCCGCCTATTTTGCTTGGGAAGCAAATATACTACCGATATATTACACCTGCATATATTACCAGCACCGAAGGTGCTGGGAGCCCCCGCCGGCTCAGAGGCGGTTCAAAGAAAATCCGAAGGATTTCCTACATTGCATCATCTCTGGCCCTTTATGGCCAGAGGGCCCCCGCCGGCCCCCCGGCGGTTCAAAGGAAAGTATACCACACATCAAATTTAAAAACAAGCGCTTTCTTTTTGCCGATTCGGAGATTCCGTCATCCGCAAAAGCGCCGATCATACATACGCCGGTATGTATCCGGAAGAACTGACCGTAGTCAAAATGCGGTTTTCTTATGCCGCACGGAAATATATGAGAAAAAATCTCATAAGTATTGACATAAACGTGTGTTGGCGCTATATTTTCTGCAGAAAGATGGATTATTTTAACTGGGTGAGGAAAACAATATGTTAAGTCAATTTACGGTAAAGAATTATAAAAGCATTAGAGATGAGATCACATTTGATATGCAGGCTGTAGCCATATCCGAGCACACTAAACATATCATAGAGGATACGGACGGGGAAAAATATCTGCCGGTAGCATCCATATATGGCCCCAATGGTGGCGGTAAATCAAATGTATTGGAGGCACTGCAAGTCCTTGTTGCAAAAGTAATACGTCCGTTGTATGCGGCTACAAGCAGTTCGGGAAAAGAATTTGCATTAAAAAGGATTCCGGTTGTTCCCTTTGCATTTTCCGCAGATACAAAGAATGCTCCGACGGAATTTGAAGTGTTTTTTAGGACTGAGACCTCGGAATACAGATATATTTTGCATGTACAGGCTGAACAGGTGATCTATGAGCGTTTAGACAGAGTCAGGAAAGATACCGGAAGAAAATCTGAATTATTTGAAAGAAAAAATGGAACGATCACGCTCAAGGGTGTATTGGGCATTTTAAAGGTTGGTGACAGCGTATCTACCAATATCTCCTTGCTTTCTTACCTTGGTATCATTTACAGTGAAAATGAAGTAGTGAAAGAAGTAATGGACTGGTTTGTGAAAGGTGTTTCATTTTTGAACTACGGGAATCCATTTCAGGAAGCGAGGATTCTGGTGGACCAATCGGAAGATATCAAGAGACTTGTTTTGAAAATAATCAAGGAAATGGATCTTGATATAGATGATTTCAGAATCGAAGAAGAGGATAATAACAGGATCGAGATATACACAAAACATATTGTGGATGGTAATGATATAGAACTAAAAATCGAAGAGGAATCCAGTGGTACAAGAAAGAGCTTCGGTTTGCTGCCTTTTATTGCCGGCAGCATAGTCAACGGAAATACGTTGATCATTGATGAGATGGACGCCAAGATACATCCCGTGTTATTGAAATATATCATTGAATTATTTACTGACAGAGAAAAGAACAGGCGCGGGGCACAGCTGATATTTACATCTCATGATCTTTCAACTATGAACAATGAGGTGTTCAGGCGAGATGAGATATGGTTCGTTGCCAAGGGCAGAAGTCAGAATTCAAAGTTGTATTCGCTGGTTGAGTTTAAAAATAATAAGGGCGAATCTGTTCGAAAAGATGCAAAGTACGACAAACAATACCTTGAGGGAAAATACGGAGCAGATCCTTATTTGCAGAAAATCATAGATTGGAGTCGACCGAATGCCTAAGAAAGCGGGAATGGAGGCGCGGAAAAAGAAGATAATCCCATATATCGCGAAATGGTTTTGATTCAAATAGAACCTTGTGGCGCGGAAACGATGCGCGTGATCGGTATGGCCGAAGAATTTGTTCGGAAAAATCTCATTACCAAAGGACAGATATGGTGTGTGTATGATAAAGAAAGTTTTCCTCCCGATCGATTTAATGGTGTTGAAGAGAAGGCTGCATCATTAAGTAAAGAAAACGCTGACCTTCAATATCACGCTGCGTGGAGTAATGAGTGTATAGAATTTTGGCTTATGCTCCATTTTGCATACTATACCTCGAATAATCACATGACCGAGTATAGTGAACTTACTCGGCCATAAATGGCCGAGTTTCCTGCTTCAACGCTGCAGCTTACCAAAACGGAGCATACTCCGCACGGCAGAGGCTGTGGGCTCCACAGGCGTTATAGGTTCGGGCGGTTCCCGCCCTACCATGCACCGGTGCATCAAGCCGATACGCCGGATAGATACAGTCTTATGCCTTCCTCTCTGATATTTATTGCGGCATTGGTATCACGGTCATGCTCAGATCCACACGAGGGACATATCCATTTACGTATGGATAAATCCTTTAGTTCCGAGTTTTGAGTACCACAACAGTGACACAGCTGGCTGGAGGGATACCACTTATCTACTTTGATAAGCACCTTCCCTCTGCGGGCAAGCTTGTATTCAAGCATTCTGACAAACATGCCCCAGCCGTTATCGAGAGTCGCCTTGCCATTTCCAAAACCTTTGTTTGACATAGCTTTCATATCAAGAGTTTCGACCGCTACAAGATTGTATCGCTTGGCTATCGCGGTACTCAGCTTATGCAGATGGTCTTTTCTCTGATTTGCAACATGGCGTTCGATCTTAGCACGCTTGAGATTGTGTTTCTTGTAGTTATTGGAGCCCTCTTTCTTGTTACGCAGGCCCCTCTGTACATGCGTACGCCTCTTTTGAGCCTTGCGGTAATACTTGGGTGAACCACTCACATTACCGTCTGAGTCTGCATATAAGCCGTCCGACTTGTAATCAAGGCCGACTGCGTTAAGTTCGGGGTGCTCAAGCATTTCAGGCAGGGCTGCATTAGCCTCAAAAAGAACGGATATGTAATAACTGCCGTCACGTTCCATTGATACCGTTGCGGATTTCAGATTCCATGTCGGTTCAGGTATGCGATGGATCACTATCTTTACATTGCCCGCTTTGGGCAAGTGGATAGTGCCATTTTTAAGATCAATGGAAACAGTTCCTTTCTGGTTATTAGTGGTATAGGAAGCGCGTGCGGTCTTTTTACTCTTGAATTTAGGGTGCTTTGTACCTTTTACGGTAAAAAAATTCTTATATGCCGCCTGCAGGTGCAACTGCACATTTGCAAGAGCAAGGGAATCTGCTTCTTTTAGAAAAGGATAGTCCTTTTTGTACTGCGCCGGAGTGGGATGCAAGATAGTCTTATCGCGCCTGTAGGCGTCTTCCTTATCGGCAAGCATAAGGTTCCAGACCTTACGGCAGCAGCCGAAAGACCTGACAAAAAATGTTTCCTGTTCGCTATCGGGATAAGCGCGGTATTTTATGGCTGTCTGATACATAGTCACGAACTCCGTTGGCGTTCTAGACACAGATGCGTCCATGAGTATAGTTGTTCATGAGTATATTATACCAAACAAATGTTCGCATGTCAACGAAATGTTGTGAAAATATATAGGCTGAGGGCGCTTTCATCTCCCCCCCACCCGAGTTTGCCACTTAGTCTAAAATAAAAACGAAAAAATTTCCTTATTTTGCAAGGTTTTCCTTGCTTTTTTTGTTGTTTTATGATATAATTTTCATGTAGGTATGACGGTATTGTGCTTTACAGGAGGTTATTATGTTCATCGAAGTTGTTCAGAATAATGGTAACAAATATCTTCGCCTTGTGCAGTCCATCCGTGTAGTCAACAAGGATGGTTATAAGGTTTCGCAGAAAAAAGTCATATCAAACATAGGTCCCCTTTCACGTTTGGACGACGGCCAGCCTGATTATGTGGATCGTTTAAAAAAATCTTTTAAAGCAGGTAATCCCCTGATCCCTGCCCTTCTTCCTTACTGTTCGGAAGAAAGGCCGGTTCAGTCTTATAAGTTCACTATTAACGAAGGCAGTCCCGATTGCTTCGGACATCCCAGACTTTTCAGCAACATCCTTCTTGAAAGAATCATTGAAGAACTCGGACTAAGAAATCTTTTTTCTTCATACAAAGGTTTTACCAGGATTAACTTTGATGTTTACGGATTCGCCAAGCTTCTTATCTTTGGCAGGCTTCTTAATCCTGCATCCAAGGCTGCTACCGTCAAGCAGAATGCTGACTATTATGAGCCCATCCTTGATGATTATAATCCCGACAACGTATACGATACACTGTCTTTTATAGCTGAGAACAAAGACAGGATAATCAGAAGAATGAATACAAGCCTTGTTAAAAAGGCCGGCCGTTCTCCCGAAATCATTTACTACGATGTTACAAACTTTTATTTCGAGATTGACGACCCTGATCCGGATATCCTTGATGATGACGGCAACATAATCAAAAAAGGTCAGAGAAAAATGGACGTATGCAAAGAAGAACGCAAGCTTCCTATTGTCCAGATGGGGCTTTTTATGGATGACGACGGCATTCCCATATCCATAGAAACATTTCCGGGGAACACGCTTGACCAGCTCACTCTGCGCCCTGCTCTCAAGAAGAACATAGACAGCCTCGATTTTTCGCGGTTCATCATGATTGCTGACAGGGGCATATGCAACTACATGAACATGCTCCATCTCCTCGATGGGGGCAACGGATATATAGTTTCAAAAAGCCTGCTTAAAAGCGCTAAGTCCGAACTGGAATGGACATATAATGATGACGGCTATACTGCGGTCAGTGAGGATTTCAAATATAAGTCAAGAATACTTAAACGCGATGTGAAAGACGAAAACGGAAATGAACGTACTCTTGAGGAGAAGGTTGTCGTATACTGGAGCCGCAGGTTTGAGCAGCGGAGCATAAAAGAGAACAAAAAATTCCTTGAATTTCTCGAAAAGCTCGAAAAATCTCCTGCGAATTTTCGTATCACTTCTCTTCAGGCTAAATCCTTACGTAAGTTTCTTAAAAAGGAGTATGTCAATACAAAAACCGGTGAGATGATGGCATCATCGGATATCAGAGCATACATTGATTTTGACAAAGTAAAGGAATACAGAAAAAGTCTTGGATACTACCAGATCATAACATCTGAGCTCACTATGGATGACAGGGAAGTGATTGATAAATATCATGGCCTCACCCAGATAGAAGATCAATTCAGAGTGATGAAAAGTACGCTGGAAACAAGACCCGTATATGTGAGGACTCCCGAACATGTGGATGCTCATCTTCTCATCTGCCTCATATCACTGATCATCACGAGAATAATCCAGAAAAAGATCCGAGATTATAAAGGCGAAAAAAACGATGCATACTGGAATGTTGGCCTGAGTGCCGAAAGGATACAGGATGCACTTAACAAATGGAAAGTGATGCAGCTACCGGAAGGATTGTATATGTTTATGGATATCGATGACCCTGATCTAGCCCTTATCCTGAAAGCTTTCGAAATCGAAATCCCTGCAAAGCTCTACCGAAAATCCGAGCTGAAATCCATAAAAACCGGAACAAAGATTTTCATGTAGGTCTGTAAATGTAGGTATATATTTTCAAAAATCTAAAAGCCTTTATATACAAGGAAAAGCCTTATTTCATAAAGAAAACGGAGCCGAACGAGGCTCCGTTTTTACCTTTCTAAATGGCAAACTCGGGTTATACCAAACAAATGTTCGCATGTCAACGAAATGTTGTGAAAATATATAGGCTGAGGGCGCTTTCATCTCCCCCCCATGAATGAGGGAGAATTCCCGCGGTATTAATTAAATTTTTGAGCAGAAAATTCAAAGATTTGGGTTTGGGATCGTATGAAAAGAACAGAAGAGATACTTTTACGATCTTAAGGCAATATGGAGATGAAGACAAGGCCATAAGGTATGCGAAAAGGATCATTAAGGATAATGAAGAAAAAACACCGACGGAAATAGCTCCCGGGACAAAAGTATATGAGTTGGTTGAGGAGCTGAGGAAATATTGTACATGATCTGTAGGACCATTGGCAATATTCTGCCGGACCTGATTATAAAAGTATTTTCTTGGGGCGCCAAAATGTAAATAGAGCAGGGCGGCAATATTTTTCCCGCGGGTGCATAACCCTTCTCTGCACCCGCGGGGAATATATTGCCGCCCTGCTCTTTCACTATCTACGTAGCCTCCCCCAAATGACTGTTGAAATGAGCATAAATAATTCGCGGCTTGAAAAATAAAGAATAATGATGTAAAATATGGCGGGTGGATCCCGCCATGTTTTGATTAAGGAAAGAAAAAAATGAGCTTTAAGATAGGAAGAAATGACCCGTGCTGGTGCGGGAGTAACGTAAAGTATAAAAACTGCCACGAGGCTTTTGATGCAAAACTTAAAAGGTACAGGCTTCTGGGGCATGAGGTTCCGGGGCATAACCTTATAAAGACAAAGGAACAGATCGAGAAGATAAAGGAAAGCGCCGTAGTAAACAGAGCATGTCTTGACGCGGTAGGAGAGGTGATCTGCGCCGGAATGAGCACGGAGGATATCGACCGTATCGTATATGAGACGACCACTAAAATGGGAGCAATACCGGCTCCATTAAATTATGAAGGCTTTCCCAAAAGCGTATGTACATCCATAAACGAGGTCGTATGCCACGGCATTCCCTCAAAGGATGTCATATTAAAGGACGGGGACATAATAAATGTTGACTGTTCAACGATCCTTAACGGATATTTCAGCGACAGCTCGCGCATGTACATGATAGGAAATGTTTCCGAGGAAAAGCAAAAGCTCGTCAGAGTTACAAAAGAATGCTGCGACCTTGGACTTAAGGAAGTAAAGCCCTGGGGCCATCTTGGCGATATCGCCCAGGTGATAAATGATCATGCAACCCAAAACGGTTACAGCGTCGTAAGGGAGATCGGCGGACACGGCGTCGGACTCGAATTCCACGAAGACCCATGGGTGTCATATGTCATTAAGGCAGGCACCGGAATGCTGCTTGTTCCCGGGCTTATGTTTACGATCGAACCGATGATCAACATGGGTACACACGCCTTTAACACCAGCAAGGTCGACGGATGGACCGTGACCACAGCCGACGGAAAACCTTCGGCTCAGTGGGAATATCAGGTGGTCGTCACAGAAGACGGTGTAGAGATGATATCATGGTAATCTAAAATCATATGCTTGCATTTGATAAAAAAATGTGCTATATTAGCGTTTGTCCGTCGGAATGCGGCGGAAAAAATGTCCACGTAGCTCAGCAGGATAGAGCGACCGCCTCCTAAGCGGTAGGTCGGAGGTTCGAATCCTCTCGCGGACGTGAAAACACCGTTTGTCTCCAAAGAGTCAAACGGTGTTTTTTTGATCCGATTCATCAGGGATTCAGGATGCCTGTTTCGGAAATACCAGCGTAATACGTGTCCCTTTTCCCTGCTCGCTTTCCATCTCAATCTCCGCGCCATGGTACAGCGCGCCGTGCTTAACTATCGAAAGCCCGAGACCCGTTCCGCCGATCTCCTTTGAGTGGCTCTTGTCGACACGGTAAAATCTTTCAAATACTCTCTTCTGGTGTTCGGGTGGTATGCCTATACCGGTATCCGAAACGGATAATCTTATGTGCGCATCATCCTCCTCAAGCTTTAACGTGACCATGCCACCCGGGAAATTGTACTTTACGGCGTTGTCGCAAAGGTTATATATCATTTCAAACAGAAGCTGGTTGGCGCCCTTTATCGGAGTTGCTTTTCCCTTTACGTCTATGCGAATGTTTCGTTTTGAAGCAATTGGACGAAGAGCGGAAGCCACATCATTACAGATGTCCAGAAGATCGACGTTTTCGTCTTTAGGAATGTCATTTCCCTCATCGAGCCTTGAAAGCTTTATTATATCGTCTATAAGGGCGATAAGACGCTGAGATTCCTTATATATATCCTTTGAGAATTCGCTCACCTTGTCCGGGGAAACGTTTCCCTGGGACATAAGTTCCGCAAAGCCTGATATGGATGTCAGGGGAGTTTTTAATTCGTGCGACACATTTGCCGAAAACTCACGGCGCATTTCCTCCCTTGAAGAAGCCTCCTCCTGTATGGTAAGCCTTTGTTCCTCTATCTTGTCAAGCAGGGGAGCAAGCTCGGGGTATGGATTGTTCTTGGGATCGTCGATATCCATTTCGTTTATCGGAGTCACGATCTGCTTTGCCACGCGGAAGGCAAGTATTCCCGAAATGATAAGCACGAGGATGAGTACCCAAAGTATCGGGCTTACGGTAAGAAGTGCATACCTCACCGCGCTTACGGGGCGCGCAAGTCTTATCACGGTGCCGTCCGAGCAGAGCTTTGCGTAATACATCGTCGCCTTGCCGTTTAAGTCCGATTTGCGGGTCTCCTGACCGGAGCCGGACTCAAAAGCCTCTTTTATCTCGTCATATTCTGATTGGTTTGAGACGGGAGAGTCGTACATGCTGTCATAGATGACCTCTCCGTCCGCAGCTATCCAGGTAATGCGATTCGTTTCATCGAGCTTTTTTAAAAAGTCGATGCCACCGGTCTCAAGTCCCGCTGCGGCATAGGATGTCTCCTGATCCAGGGCATTGAATGTCTCATCAAGAGTCCGGGTGTACTGAAGCCCGAAAAACAAAAGTGCGCAAATGATCAGAACGAGCATTCCGACCAGAAAGGTGTTCCTGAAGATCGTTTTTGTCATTGTTCTTCTCCGATAAATTTATATCCGACTCCGCGAATAGTCTGTATATATTCGCCTGCGTTTCCAAGCTTTGAGCGGAGCGTTCGTATATGAACATCGAGGGTGCGGTTCTCGACCTCGTTTTTGATCCCCCATATGCGGTCAAACAACAGATCGCGGGTAAGCACCAGCCCCCTGTGTCTGATAAGAAACTGAAGAAGTTCGTATTCTTTAAGGGTAAGAGAGACGGGCGCACCATCCGAATAGATCTCATGCCTGCTCCAGAGTGCGCGAAGAGATCCGTATTCAAAATCCGGCATGCCCATAAGAGCCTGTTCCGAGGATCTTCTGAGGACGGCCTTCACGCGGGCAATAAACTCCATGATACCGAAGGGCTTCGTGATATAATCATCGGCGCCGAGATCCAAAGCAGAGACCTTATCATATTCGGAGCTTTTGGCGGTAAGCATGATCACCGGCATTTTGTGGCCGGAGGCACGAAGCTTTTTGAGCACGCTTATTCCGTCTTCGCCGGGAAGCATTATGTCAAGTATGACAAGGCTTGGAATGCGGGTGTAAAAGGCTTTTCGAAAACTCTCTGCGTTATCGAAACCCTCGGCAGAATAGTCGTGTGCTTTAAGGGCGTATACCAACATTTTTCTTATGCTTTCGTCATCTTCAAGCAGGTAGATCATAAGGACCTCCGGTGAGTTTTAGTGAACTTAAAGTGCGAATCTGGACATGAATTCTTTGTAATAATGATCATAGACCTCGTTCTCCTGACCCTTTACGGTACCGATGTATTCATGAGCCATCAATGAACCCGAGTATACTTCAATAAGCGCAACGGCTATATTTGAACAGTGATCCGAAATACGCTCATAGTTCGTGACCATATCGTTAAATACAAAGCCCTGACGGATACTGCATTTCCCTTGCTGAAGCCTTTCCACATGTCCGAGCTTTAATTCGTCGCACAGATTGTCGACCACATCTTCAAGAGGCTCTACCTGTGAGGCAAGCTCAAGGTCTTCATTTTCGAGTGCCGAAATGGTGATCTGCAGGATCTCGCGGATGGCCGCTATGGTGACAGACAGCTCATGTATGGCTTCATCCGAAAAGGTGATCTGCTTCTGCTTTAATTCCTGAGCGTTTTGGGCAAGATTCAAAGCGTGATCGGAAATACGCTCAAGATCCGTAAGGGTGTGGAGAAAGATCGTTGTTTCCTGACTCTGTCTTTCGGTGAGGTTTTGCGATGAGAGTTTCATAAGGAACGAACCGAGCACATCTTCGTATTTGTCGCCGTCGTCTTCAAGCTTTTCCACATGGGAAAAACCTTCATCCGAATAATGTTCTATCAGCATGCAGCTTTCCGAAAAAGCTTTTCCTGCAGATTTGGCCATTTCGATTATCATGCTTCGGCACTGCTCTATAGCAAGAGCAGGATACTGGGTCATTCGCTCATCAAGTACGATGGAGCGTTCTTCGCCCTTCTTTTTCCTTTCGGGAATTATCATGCAGACGAGTGCTTCGATGATATCTACAAACGGCAGTAAAATGACGATCATCAAAAAGCGGAAGACCGTATTTACAAATGCGAGTGAAAAAGGCGACATCACCTTGCTCACGAAGGAAAAAGCAACGACCGAATTTAATATGTAAAAGATCGATGCGATGCACATAACGCCCATGACGCAGGAAACAAGGTAACTGAGTGCTGTACGCTTGCTTTCTGTTCCCGTGCCTATGGTAGCAACCATTACAGGAAGGGCGGCACCTATTGATATTCCCATCAAAAGGGGGAACGAGTTTTCAAAGGTCTCAAGACCTGTCACAGAAAGCGCCTGTACGATACCTACGGCTGCGGACGCCGATTGCAAAAGGGTGGATATCATTATTCCCACCAATATTCCGAGGAAGGGATTCTTTAAGGAAACAAGGAGATTCCTGAACCATTCCATGTCCTTAAGACCGGAAACGGAACCGCTCATGGTACCCATGCCGAACATAAGTATGGCAAAACCCATCATGATATCGCCGATATGACGCAGTGATTTTTTCTTGCAGAATGTCCGGAATATTATTCCCGTTACGGCAATTATGCCGGTAAGAGTCGAAGTCGATAAAAGCTCACCGATACCGCCGGTATTTTCCATGTAGCTGAGACATATCACCCAGCCGGTGATACTTGTACCGAAGATCGCGCCCAGTATTACGGGGATGGCCTGACGAAGCTTCATCATGCCTGAGTTGACAAAACCCATGACTATTACCGAAGTTGCGGAGGATGACTGTATTACGGCGGTCACTCCGCTTCCGAGAAGAAGACCTTTAAAGGGATTACCGGTCAGTTTATAGAGAATGGGTTCAAGCCGGCTTCCGGAAACACGGTTCAGTCCGTCTCCCATAAGTGACATTCCGAAAAGAAACAGAGCTATTCCGGAAAAAAGATTTATTACATCTGTTATGCTCAAGTGTTTACCTCCATATATACCGTTCGATTCGCATCGTTATTTCCATTTTAAGGTATACAAGGATAGATTAACATTCCAATGTTAGCATTTTAGTCATGCAAATGTAAAATCCATGTAAAATATTATACTCTTTTTTGTACACTTATACAATAGACAAAGCAAATGTGTTCTTGACTTTTTTGGGTGGCTGTGAGAAAATCAAGAAGCAGCTAGCCGGTTTTACTTCACTTCCAGGGAAGAGCGCCTTCGGGCCTCTTTATTTAAGCCGGCGATATCGCAAAAAAGGAGGCAGCTAGGCGGATTTACTTCACTTTCAGGGATTAATCCGCCGATATCGCCTCTTATTCTTTTTACGGGGGACATACGGTATGAAAAAAATATTCAAGGATTATCTTTTTAACAAGCATTTTTTTGTCTACGAAGAGGAGACGCATGAAAATGCGCTCGAGACTTTGTGCGCTCTTGCAAATCTTTTCGGCATACGTATCTTAAGCGGATATGAGTTTGCGGAAAAAGCCATGATAGAACAGGCATCGCACAGCCTGGGCAATAGTGTTCCGAAGCCTTTTTACGAGGGATTTCCGGAAAGCGTAAAACAGCTTACCACAGATCAGCTTCTTTTCGATCAGCTTCTTCATTACTATAAGACCTACGGAATGGGATATTTTGATCAGGCCGGCCATTCGGTGCTTGAAAACACCATAGAAAGGATATGCTTTAAAGAAACGACACAGCCAAAGGATTTTGACATCGTTTCCGTGCAGGAAGCCGAAGTACTTTTAAAAGAAACTGTCACAGGTCTTTTATCATCCACTAGACCCCTTTCTTTCGCTCAGTTTGAGGTGGTGGTCGAATATACCCGTGAATACGGATACAGACCGGAAAAGATAGCATCAAAAAACACATGTATCAAGCTGCTTTGCAATACGAGAGATATCTATTATTCCACATTCCTTACTATAAATGATGTAATAAAGCTGCTCGATGAGATAAACTGTTCGGTCTACAGAAGTGAGAACATAAAAAAACTGAATCTTAAAAACAGCGACAGAAAGCTGCTGACGGCCGTTATAGACGAGATCACAGGCAGGGAAAGGTTTGACATTTCCGGCTGCTACGAGAAAAAGAAGGTGTGGTGCGGCCTTTTGCATCACATCCACTACAAAGCAAAAAACGAAAACGGACAGCTGCTGCTTGAGGCCATGAGGGGCGATAAGAACTGCTCGGCTTATTCGGCCTTTGAAAAGAAGCTTGCCGCGGGCGATGCAGTGGGTGCAGCAGCATCCTTAAAGGCGTCAAAGGGAAGCGCCGGAATGATGAGGCACCTTGATCATATAGTGAGCAGATGTTCATCTCCGGATGATGTGAGAGCTGTCATGAAAATGGCGGATACGGGCAACAATATAGTGCTGATGCAGCTTCTTGTGAGATATGAAAACGAGCTGAACAGAAAATATGTGCAAAAGAGAATATTCAAATTTACAAAGCACGACATGCTGAAGGTCCATATCGAGACCAAAGAAGAAGAAAGCAGGCGCAGATCGCAGATCAAAAGGGAATATGCGGCTCTTTTGTGGAACACAGTAAAGACAAATCTTGAAGATAACCTTAAAGGAAAGCTTGGGACGGTATATATAGATCCGGACATGAAAAATTATGCTCTTCCGCTCCAGGAGAATACCTCTTCGGGAGGCTTCGGCGTGCTTGCAAGGGGAAGCAGAATACATATTGAAGATGCAAAGAAGCTAAGAGCGTTCACATACTGGGAGAAGGTGAATGACATAGATCTGTCCGTGTTCGGTATAGACTCTTCGGGGCGTCAGGAGGAGTTTTCATGGCGCACCATGGCAGGAAAACAGTCTGCTGAGATCGTGTATTCGGGTGATGAGACCAGCGGCTATAACGGCGGATCTGAATACTTTGACATAGACACAGAGCTGTTTAAGCTGAAGCATCCCGATACGAAATATCTTATATTCTGTGACAATGTATTCTCGGGCAGTCCTTTTTCAGGCTGTTTCTGCCGTGCGGGATATATGAACAGGGACAAGGCGGATTCCGGCGAGATATATGAGCCGAAGACGGTGGAAACCGCGTTCACGGTCAACTGTAACTCCACATCATGCTATCTTTTTGCCATCGACCTGGTAAAGAACGATCTTATATGGCTTAATATGGCAAAGAGCGGTGCGGACAGAGTCGCGGGAGAGACCAGCCTTTCCTTCCTCACTGATTATTTTAACGTAACGGATACGATAAATGTAAGATCATTCTTTGAAATGATGGCAGGTACCGTTACGGATGACCCGGAATGTGCCGATGTAGTAGTCACCGACAAAACGATCAAGGTGAGAGAAGGAGCAACACTTATCCGTGAATATGATTTTGAGAAGATGCTTGCTTTGATGAACGTAAGGTAGTGAAAAAATCTAAATATTTTATTAACAAAGCTCTTGACAAATGCTTTGCGCTTATGATACATTTTTAAAGCCTTTTACATATGGGCATGTTTGGACCGCTCCTTTTGGGTTTTTAAGGAGCAAATCAGGCCATACGGACAGCCGGGTCCACCAAGCCGATCGGCGGCCACATGTGCAGCCTTATTGATTGAGAGATCTCTCTTGATTTTATGAGTTGGTTACTATTGGCAGGATTGCTTTGCAATCCTGCCAGTCAGTCCGCGCGACGCTTGGCGCGGTTAATTCAAAGAAACACGGAGCAAAGCGGAGTGTTTCTTCCAAAAACCATAATTGTGCGGTATGCACAGACTTGTGAAACGGTCAATAAGAGTAGTAAAAGTGTTTGTGCTATATAGACTCTAAAAACCATCTATATACGAAATGCCTTCGGCTAAAAGTCCGTAGATAAAAAGCGTATTATTTTCACAGGAGGTGCTATGCACGCCTGTGAAATTTTTTATAAGGAGAAAGAAAATGAGCGAGAATAACGTACTTATTCAGATGAAGGATCTCACCCGTACCTTTGAAGATGATGGGACGACCATCGTCAAGGACTTTTCACTTGATGTGAACAGGGGTGAATTTGTGACCTTTTTAGGCCCTTCAGGCTGCGGCAAGACCACCATACTCCGTATGCTGGGCGGCTTTGACAAGCCTACAACGGGAAGCATCATTTTGGACGGAAAGGATATCACAAAGCTTCCGCCGAATGAAAGACCCATCAATACCGTCTTCCAGAAGTATGCTCTTTTTCCTCATCTGAATGTATATGACAACATTGCATTCGGCTTAAAGCTTAAGGGGCTGTCAAAGGAAGAAATGAAGAAAAAGGTCAGCGATGCCCTTGAGGTCGTAGACCTTGAAGGCTTTGAAAAGAGAAACATAAGCACTCTTTCCGGCGGACAGCAGCAAAGAATAGCAATAGCAAGGGCTATCGTAAATGAGCCGCAGGTGCTTCTTTTGGACGAGCCTCTTTCCGCGCTTGATTACAAGATGAGAAAAGAGATGCAGCTCGAGCTCAAGAGCATGCATAAGCAGCTCGGCATCACATTCATCTTTGTTACTCATGACCAGGAGGAAGCTCTTACCATGTCGGATAAGATCGTTGTTATGTCAAACGGTCATATTCAGCAGGTGGGAACTCCCGAGGAAATATACAATGAGCCCGCAAATGTATTTGTTGCGGACTTTATCGGCGAGAGCAACATTTTTAACGGCACCATGGCAGATTTCCGCAAGGCAAGGTTTGCCGATGCCATTTTTGACTGCGTCGATGATTTTGAAAAGGGTACAAAGATAGATGCCGTCATAAGACCTGAGGATGTTGAAGTGGTCGAGCCCGGCAAGGGACAGATAAACGGAACCGTCACAAGCGCGGACTTTAAAGGAACCTTCTATATCACATTCGTTCAGTGCGGACAGTATGAGATGGAGGTCCACTGCCTGAAGCAGTTTAAGGAAGGACAGGAGGTCGGACTTTACGTTCAGCCCGACAATATCCACATCATTCCCTACGATAATACCATCAACCACTTTGAAGGTGTGCTCGGCGGCATATTGGGCGGCCTGCTTCATGTTGAATTTGCGGATATCAAGTGGGATATAGACCCCCATGCTGTATATCCTGATGCCGTCGTTTCGGATGATCATATAAGTGATAAGTCCGGAAATGTGATCGAGACCGAAGGTGTTAAGGTGATGGCATACATTCCTCCGGAGGAATTTGCCATGAGCGATGACGTAAATGAAGGAGATGCATCCGGACAGATAGTTTCCTTCTACTATATAGGCGACCATTACAGCTACACTATCCGTTCGAAGGCGGAATTTGATTATATAGCAGACGATGAATACCTTTGGAATCAGGACGATATCGTAAGCGTTAAGGCGGATCCGTCCAAGGCAGTATTCAGGATCATTAAATAAGGAGAAATAACAGATGCGCTCAGTCATTAACCGAAAGACATTGGCGCTGCCATATGTCATTTTCATGATCCTGTTCGTTATTTTTCCGCTTATAGTCATCTTGTACTACGGCTTTACAAACGGTTCAGGACATCTTTCGTTCGCAAACTTTGCGGCATTTTTCGGCAGCAGACGTACAGTCGGAACACTTTTATACAGTGTCGTCATAGCTGTTATCACAACACTTGTATGCCTGCTTATAGCATATCCGACAGCGTTCATTCTTGCAAAAGGGGCATTTTGCAGAAGACATGGTTTTCTGATGGTGTTCGTCATGCCCATGTGGATAAACTTCACGCTCAGGATAACAGCCCTTAAAGAGATCCTTTCTCTTGTGGAGGGCAATCTTGCCATGCATCCGTTCTTTAACACGATCTTTTGCATGGTATACGATTTCCTGCCCTTCATGATAATGCCTCTTT
>Ga0310691_10004321_pt1 | contig 16063 bp, 14 predicted proteins | sample 176DNAGHGlowgp2_FD_203887 | JGI IMG/M metagenome (GOLD analysis project Ga0310691, IMG submission 203887) | Sheep rumen microbial communities from Palmerston North, Manawatu-Wanganui, New Zealand - 1766 DNA GHGlow gp2 (v2) (version 2) | ecosystem: Host-associated > Mammals > Digestive system >...
ATATTTGATATCGATAACTTCTCCTTTTTTCTTTCCAACGAAAGTTTTCTCCCAGAAAGGATCTTCATTAAATTCTGGCTCTCCGATATAGCTTGTTCATTTTTCCAAAGTTTCACCTTTCTTATCTACGAAATTTAATGCGATTTTTGAAACTGTATCTTTTTCTAATATATCAGTATCTTGGTAGTCAGCATATTGTCTCTTTAAATTATGAAGAGCTTCCTCTATTTCTTTTTCTTCTACTTTTGTAGAAATAGGTTTGATTGATTCTTTTTTCCAATCATCTTTTTTGATTTCCACTTCTGGATAAACATCCAAGAAAATTGTTACAGTAGTCTGATCGTCTTTTTTATTCTGATTGTATCCATAAGGCTCTCCTATGAATTTAATGTCAGAATTTTCTTCGATTATGTGCTGTAATGCATGATTGATAATATGTTCAGTTACAGCCATTTCAAAATATTGAGGATCTACATTTTTCTCAACTATATCTAGAGGTACATGTCCTTTTCTGTATCCAGGTTTTTCCATATCTTTTTGGAAGGTAAGAAGAACATGCTGTTTTTCTTTTGATTGATCTTCTGGAGTAAAGATAATTTCTACTTCATAATTAGAAGCTTTTCATTTTTTTAAAGTGTGTTTCATTAATTTATTTACTGAAAAATAAAATACTTAAACTTTTAGTTTATGATAGGTAAACGGTTAAAAAATTCAAGTTGTATTTAGGTGAAAAGATTTGAATTAAAAATAAATTTTAAAAAAAATCTGAATCAGATTTTCGGATTCAGACTTAGAATATTATCGAGAATTTACAAATTGTAGCATATTGTCTTTTAGATGGATCCAATCAAGTTTTGATAAGTTTCACACTTTTCAAATAATAGATTCTGAAGAGATTGTTGATATTTTAAACAGTAAAATAACAGAATCTTTACGAAGTTTATTTTCATTATCACACTTGAGATATATATCTTTTGGTCATCATTGATGAAGTTGTGTAGAAATAGCACAAACTAAATAGTCTCACCTATTTTCATTCAGAATAACAACAGGTCTCTTTTTATATCATATTCAGTCTGAAAACTTCATAGGACATAAAACTATATCTCATGGATTATACAACGTCTTCATATAAGTCTTCTTCATCAAGTAAAAAGCTGAAAGCTGGATTATTCATGAAATTGTTTTTATCTTCTTCTAGTTTTTCCTCTCTAGTTTTAGCTGAATATGGATACATACGATGATTTGCTAAATTAATATCTATAACTTCCATGTCAGGGGTGGCTTTCCATGGAATATCACCATGACTATATTCTGAAACCTCGGAAGCATTCATATTTTTTAATCTTTCTATTACTTTGTTTACATAAGTTCTTTGTTCTCATTCTAATAAATTTTCAGCGATTCTTTCGTTAATCATATATCTTTGTTGAGTATATCACATATATTTTGCCGTTACTGGTATAATAACTCATTCTTTCTCCATTTTATTGATTATAAAATCAAAATTTTCTGGAGCCGGTCATTTAGGCAATTTGATAAAGTCTAGTCAAGTTAATCTTTCTCATGTAAGTTCATATCGATCGAATTCACAAAAATACAAAATTTTATAAATAACTGTCTTTCAAACATTTGGGAGTGAAGATGTTTTATTCAAAATATATAGAATTAGATTTTTAACTTTCTCATATTTTTCATCATTTAAATCTTCATTTTTTATCTTTTTGTACCTAGAAAGTGCAGAAAAAGAAACATCAAAAATATCTTGGAATTGTTCTATATATGGATCTCGTGGAGTTTTTCAGTTCTCAATTAAATTATAAGTAACTCTGCTTACTCAAAGCATTTCTGCAACTTGGTCTTGTGTCCATTTATGTTCTTGTCTAAGTTTTTTGATGATTTTGCAATCCATAATATCTTATTACATAAGATAAAACTTGTACAGTAAGATTATTATAATAATATTAAAATTTATTTCAAGTTTTTTTAAACTTTTTTTATTAAATAACTTAACAAAAAAATGTATTGAAAATTTATTTAGTATGATTATATTCAATATACATTTATATATTTATAGTAAGAAAATGTATATTACAGAAAAATTAAAAAAAGAAGTTCGACAAAGAACTGCACAATTCCAATCTGTTGAAAACGACAGAAAATGATTTAGAAAAGATCAGTGTTGAGCTTGGATTAACCGATTCGATTATTGAAATAGAAATTCAGTTTACTGATGGGAAATTGATCACATAACTCCTATTGCGAATTGAGGTCTTGATATTTTATCAAATCTTCGTGTTTTACACCGAAAAAACAATGTTTCAAAAAGTGACTGAAAATTAGTTTGCAGCATAAGGTCATATTGAGTTAGGAATGTAGTTATTTCTTAAATTTATCCTACTAGTTTTTTCATCTGAATAACATTTTAGCTACATCTCCTCTTGTAGTATTTACATCAAAGTTAGCTTTATTGTCTAATGGAGTATCAAATAAGAATCACTGGGCATGGGCTGATTCGTAATAATTATTGGCAAAATGAGAACCTGACTCATCCTTATATCATTCACGCAATCTCATAAATACAGTTAATGCCTGAGCGTTCGTTAAAAATTGGTCTGGCATAAAATTTCATTTATATCACTGAAATAATCATAGTTGACAAGCTTCTACAACAACATCTTTCAAGTCTGGCCAAGCTTTATCTAAATCTTTAAATGAACATCATTGTTTTGAATAATCAGGAATCTGTCACATTACCTCCTTAGCATATCTAACGAAAAATTTAGATGCTTCATCTCTTCTTAATCAATTATATGCCATAAAACTTTCGGGGTCATTAAATATTGTTAATCAATTCTCATACATTCGATTGATTGCTTTATTAAGTTCTGGTGTGTCTTTCTTGGTGTTTTTCTCGATGGCTTCTTCAAATATTCTTATGGCTTCTTTTGCTATTTTATAATTATCTCGTTCAATAGTTCATTCATTTGATACAATTTCTTTTAAAACTTCTATAGCTTTATCATAATTCTTTTCTTTACCATAATTTAAAGCATCATTAAAATTCTTAGTTAATTCTTCTTGTCTTTCTTTTATGGTATCTCAATTTTCTTCATTATTAATATTTTCTTCAGTATCATCTTCTTCAACATCAATATAAGTGTATGTTTTGTGGACAGTAAAGGTTAAAGAATCTTCTTGATTTTCTGAATTCGTAACTTCAACTTTATAAGTTCAAACTGAACTGAATTTTATAAAATTTGATAAAATTTTCATTCAATTATCTGAAGGTTTCATAGTATATTTTTGTCATACACTATCATTGAGGTCTCTCCATCATATTCAATTACTATTCATTTTATATTTTTTAATAAATATATCTCAAATATAATCCTTATTAGTTTTTATAATTAAATCTGTTGGTTCTCAAGCTCCGAGTGAAGTTTCTGCTGAAATATCTATATAACCACTATTCACGTAGTAATTATAACTATTAGATTCTGAATCATCTTTTAACCACATTCAGTTTTGAAAATCAAATTTTCATCTAAAAATGTATGGGGTTAGCATACCCTCTAAACTAAAAGTTATTTGTATGGTTTTTGTGGTTTCACTATCGTCGTAAAGATCATCAGGACAATGAGATCGATCTTTATCACCATAACAATAACCTTGTCAACACAAAATATCATCACATGTTACTTCAATGCCATTCCATCCTGTACCGTTAACGCATATAGTAGCTGTAGTTACATCCCATAAATCTTCTTGAATACAATTATTCCATATTTCATTACTTGCTAAACTAATTCCTCCGAATCAAAATCAAATCAGTAATACTGTTAATATGACCTGTAAGTTTTTTTTCATAATGAAAATATTTAAATAAAACCTTTTTCTCATATTAAAAATATTACGATATTATTCAATATTTTCTGTATTATGTTATACAAAAAATTAAAATAAATTTCAAAAAAAGCTACCCTTACGGACAGCTTTTTATTTTCAGAAATTATTATTCAGCTTTCTTTTCTTCTGGTTTTTCTACTACATCTTGTAATTCATAGAATTCAAGGATATCGTGTTCTTGTATTTTCTTTCCAGTTTTAACTTTCATTCCACAATCTTCTCATTCAATTACTTCTTTTACCTGATCCTTATTTCTCTGGAGTGATAAGATTTCTCAGTTACAGATAATATCTTCTCATCTGTGAACACGGAATCTAAGCTTATTTTTCACTCTTCATTCGATAACCATTCAACCGATAGTCATCTCTTTGCTTTGAGTAAAGAATATTCCAAGTACATCAAGTTTTCCAACTGTAACTTCCTGTTTCTCCACCTCAACCATTCATTGAAGTAGGTTTAATAAGTAATCAGTCAATTCGTATATGATATCAAATGATTTAATCTCTACTTTTTGCTGTTCAGCTTTCTTTTTGAGAATTGCATTGATTGAAACATTAAATCAGATTAACAAAGCTTTAGAAACCTGACCTAATGAAACATCGGATTCAGAGAATTGTCATACATCAGCATGAATCACTTTTATTGTAACATTTTTTGGTAATTCTAATCACTGAACAGCTTGTTGTAAAGCCTCAAGACTTGATGCTCATTCAGCTTTAAGAATCAATCTAAGTTCTGAAACTTTATTATTAGCTCATCATGCTTTAAGTTGAGCAAGGAATTCCTGAACAGCTCATTCATTTTTGTGTGAAGCTTCCTGTTCTTGAATCACTGAAACTTTGTGTTGTGCTTCTTTTTCGTTATTAACTATTTCTACAATTCTTCATGCCTCTGGTAACTCAGTAAATCAAAGAATCTGAACTGGTTCTCATCATGTAGCTTTTTGAATCGGAGCTCATTTCCAGTTCTGCATTCTTTTGATTTTTCCATAAGTATTATATGCCATGATAATATTTCCAACTTGAAGAGTTCCAGTCAGAACGATTATACTAGCGATAACTCATTGTTTTGCATCTTTGTATGAATCCAAAACTACTCAAACTGCACTACGGTTTGGATTGTATTTCAATTCAAGCATTTCTGCCTGTAATAGAATATTCTCTAATAATTTATCAATTCACTCCCCTGTTTTTGAAGAAACTCAGATTACTGGAACATCTCCTCACCATTCCTCTGGTGTAAGTCATTGAGCAGCAATATCTGCTATAATCTGATCTCTTTTATGTCCAGGTTTATCTATCTTTGTAATAGCTATAATGATAGGTACTCATGCAGCTTTTGCATGGTTGATTGATTCAATAGTCTGAGGCATCACAGAGTCGTCAGCAGCTACTACGATTACAGCGATATTTGTAAGTTTAGCTCATCTAGCTCTAAGAGATGTAAATAATTCATGTCCTGGAGTATCGATGAATGTAATCTTTTTCCCGTTATATTCTACTACTGAAGCTCAGATAGACTGAGTAATTCATCCAGCTTCTCATTCAGCCATAGATGTTTTACGAAGATAGTCTAGTAATGATGTTTTTCAGTGGTCTACGTGTCCCATAACTGTAACTACTGGAGCTCTTTCCAAACGAACAGGAGCTTCTTTATCTAGGTCAAGAATCTTTTGAAGATCTCCAGACATAAAGCTCTCCATATCTAATTCAGCTTCTTTCTTTTTTACTTCCACTCCAAATTCAGCTCATATTAATGATGCAGTATCAAAATCTAGTGAAGAATTGATTCATGTCATGATTTTATTTTCCATGAGCTTTTTCATAATCTCGATGAGAGAAACTCACATCTTTTCAGAAAACTCTTTTACTGAGATTTTATCATCCATAAATAATTCTGATTTCTTTACCAAGTTTGCAGAAGTAGTAGCTTCGTGATGTTCTGTAGAAGCTTGAATTACTTGCACTGCCCTTTCGTTTGTAGGCTTTTCATTTCAGCGATGTTTTTTATCTGATTTTGATTTATTATTTTTCTTAGCTATTGATTGTACTGGCTGTTTTCATTCTCTTTGTGCTTTTTCAGCATTTTGGCGACGAATAGATTCAAAAAAATCTGAACCTGATTCTGTATTCTTTTCTTTAGCAACATATTCAGCATGTTCAATCTGGATATTTCACTTTGGCTTTGAATTTTTGTGTGAATCTTTCTTTTCTTTGTCGAATGATTTCTTTTCAGGTTTATCAAAAGATTTTTTCTTTTTTTGTCCTGATGAATGTGAAGCGAAATTGAAAATATCACTTGCAGTCGCAACTGGTTGTTCTGGTTCTGCAGTTCAGAAATATTCATCTAAATTTACTTTTTCTTTTTCAGGTTTCGCTGTCTCTTTTTTCGTTGTTTCTGTACTTCAAAATCACATTCCAGATAGGAATCCTCCCCCACCAAATCAACCTAATTCTCAGGCTTTGAGGACTTTTCATTCAGATTTGTCTTGCTGTTTTTTATCAGCCATGCACAATTTTTCATAAAATTAAAAATATTTCTGACTTTGAATGTACGAAAATGTATTACTTTTTCAAGTCTGAATGGCTTATTTATTATTTTTTTATAAAAAAAGATAGTAGATTTTTATCTACTATCTTTTAACGTTGTTTTTATTGCTATTCTGCCGTTCTCATAAGCATAGTCATTACATATCATCTTTTTTCTTTCATTTTTCCATTTTTATTAGTAATTATTCATTCATTATATAATTTTGATATATGTGGTTCATAATATTTTATACTTCACTTTCAATCTTCTGTATTATATAACATTCTTGATAAGGCTGTAGCAAATTCTGCTCTTGTTACTTCATCATATGGTCTAAAATTATTGTTTTTCATATTAATTCACATAATTCCTAATTGGTATGAAAGAGTTACTGCGTTATCATACTGTTTATTTAATTTGTTTGTAACGTCATTAAAAAATGGAGTTCATTTTGCTAAATCAGGATCTTTTCATAATACATTAATTGCATAATTTGACAACATTTTTGCCATTGCAATTCTAGTCAATGGAGAGTTCATTCTTGCTTTGTCGATACCAACCGTTGTAATTCAATTTTTGCGTGCAAATTGATATGCATCGTCCATATCTGTACGTCAATAAGATTGCTTTTGATTAGTGTTTTTAATTGTTGCTTTCTGAGTTGTAGCTTGAACTTTTTCTGCTTGTTCTCCTCCTTGTTTTATATCATCCTTTCCTTTGATGTTTTCTTTATCTCATGTTAATTTTTTATTTTCTGGTTCAGTTCAAAGTAGTTTACCATAGCATACATTATTGAGTACAGTGATATCTGCAGAATTAAATTTTCAATCGTTATTTAAATCACACTTGTCTGAATCTTTTCAGTTTGTGAGATCGCAATTTTCATAAAACCGAGTAAAATCCGTAGCATTAATAATTTTATCATTATTTAAATCACATTTATTTTCTGTTATTTCATCCGATCTACATATTCTGGGGCAAGTTTCGTATATTTCCGGTCTTTGATCCGTGCATGCCAATTTTATGGTTGCTTCATCACAATCTGTTATATCTTTGCTATTTGTTGTAAATTCTGGTTCATACGTATTTTTGAAGCAACGAATTGAGTTTCATCGTGCACGTGAACCATTGCCTATTCAAACATATAATTGATGTAAAGTAAGCGTAATTGATGAATCATTATAATTCGGATTTATGTATGGTGATGATGTCCAGTATACTCAATGTGTTTTGTCGACTATTTCCCCATTCCCCGCATGAATAGTGCCCGCAATAGGTAAATGAAAATAATTATAAAAGTCGCTATAATGACCTTTCAATCTATAGAGATAGCTAACATAGTCAGGAGGAAGTTCTTCGTTGGGTGAATCATATTCTACATTATTGCTTTCGGCCCAATATTTTATCAGTAATCATAGTTCATATCCGCTAGGAACATGGTATCCGTCTGGACATGGTCATTGTCTTTCTTTTAATTTGTTTAGTTTATATCACCATTGATTTTCAAATGAATCTTCTCATCATCATCGAATATTTTCATTGTCGGGAGATGCTCGATTTGAGTAATGTTGATAATAATCATCAAAACGTCATCTTACAAAAATTTTGTTGTTATATGGCCTGTTTGGTCAATATTGCGAAAGATCTGCTAGTTCATAGCTCATGTTTATCTGATTATTTTGAAATCCATAATTATTTCACCGCTGGTAATAATATCAATATGAATCCGAACTTGTAATATCATTGCTTGTTGCTCAAAGATTTCTATCCATGATAGTAATTCATTCTGATGGATTATTTGGATTTGCTATTGAAATTGTTCAAAATTCATATTGATCATTATTGTTGTCGTTATTATTATTTTCATTTGATTCATATCATAGTAATTTTCAATAGCAAGAGTCATTATATACTGTGATATCTACTGAATTAAATTTTCAGTCGTTATTTAAATCGCATATTTCTGATTGTCTTCAGTCTTCAAGACTACATTCATTTTGAAATATCATTACATCTGCGGCAGTTGTTAATCAGTCTTTATCAAAATCACATGTTCAATATTCTCACGATGTTAACATCTCTGTTATAGTTGCGTTTTCGATAGTTGTCTGATTATGCATTATGTCTTTTGCGTTTACTAATAATATCAAGCAAGATATAATAATAGAGCATGTAATAATAATGTGTAATTTTTTCATATTTTTGTTTATAAAAAATAAAATACATGTATATATTATATGTATTTTTAAAAATCTGTCAAATTTTTTGTGACTTTTTTAATTTACTATATCTATTGTAAAATTATGTATGTGAATGATGAAATTTTATTCTTTCTTGTTCTTCCATCTTTCTAAAATCAACATTGCACTAATTGTGTCAGTAGTTTCATTTTTCTTAAAATTTGAAACTATTTCTCAGCTTTCTACGCTTGTGTAATCTTCTTCTATTGTTTCGATAGTTATTTCATCTTTTTCTATAATATAATTTAACGATATCATAAATTTTGTAATCTTTTCCTGGATATCCTTTTGCTTAGATGGTCGTCAAATTACTATAGTTTTTACATGATATCTTTGTATTAAATCTGCGATATGAAAGTAAATCATTTGATCATTAATCATATATCAAACTGGGAAAATTATATCATTTGATTCATGTGTATATGCTAATCAAATATATTTACTTCATCGATCTATTCCTAGAATTGCAGGCTCTACTCTCGGCATTTATAATTTGAACATAATTTAAAAATCTGGTTTTATAGTCTTAAGTTTATCTATTGACTATGCATTTTCAACTAATTGTTTTAGATGCAATTCTGAAATTTGAATATAAATATATTCAACTTGTGTAATAAAATCATCTACATTATATCATTTCATATGAAGATTTCATGATATTAAACGATACATTCATTCATAATCTTTGCGAACTTTTTCTTTTATATCAATTCGATTAATATCTTTTATCATTTCAAGTACTGTTTCATCATATTTTAATTTTCAAATTTTTAAAAGAAATGCTATTGCCGGATATCATAAAAATCACTGATTTGTTGATCAGCTATCATTGGATATGATACTATTTTCTTTTTCGTTATATAAAATTTTATAAGATTTTCATGGACTACTCGCAGAATCACACCTTCATTCACTTGAAAGTAAATCTTGAATAATAACTCTATTATCAGCTACTGCACTTAATGCTTCAATGATTTTTATTTTTGGAGGAAGCTTCCGCTCTTTCATATTTATAATATCATTGATATAAAAGCTGATTCTATACTTTACTTTATTACTGAACTATCTCCTGAAATACATACTTCGGTCATCTATAATTTTCAATTGAAGTGTTTACTTCTCATTTTATAGCAGGAATATAGTATGTCGTTCAGTTATTGTATTTTGGAATATAAACTATTTCCATGTTATCAAATAATACAACTATAGAATCTTGGTGTAATGCTCATTGACTAAAATATCCTCATCATTTTTCGATTTCTTTTTCGATATAAGATTTTTCCAATGTTGGATAATTAGATATATCGTATGTTGCAATATCTATTCAAATAACTGATACGACTTTTTGCAAATTTAAATCGTATGTGACTTTCATTCAAATTCTTTCATTATTTTCCGTGTCTCGTACTTCTCTTTTCTGAATTTTGAGTGGATAGAAAATATTTACTATTCACATAGTATTATCAAAATTTTCAATATCAACTTCTCAATCTCAATAGTTTTTAATTGTAATTCCTAATTGTTTTAAATCTTTTTCAACGGCTCTAATAATCTGTCTTTTTGATGGTAGTTTGTCATCAAATTTTTTGGCTTGTCGACTATCATTTGGGTAAAAATTTAGTGTCTGGCTATCGCTATCAAATGAAATAAAATATCAGTTTTTAGTTTTTTGTTCTATATATAGTCCAGCAATTTCTAAATCTTGAAATTTTTTGAAAGATACGTCTCAAATCTTTAAATTTTTCAATACTTGATTTGGTTTATTTGATCACATTAATATTCAACTCGATTTGTATATTGGATATTCGATTGATAATTTTGGAAAGATTCTATCCTTATATGCAAAGCGATAAGTCTGATTAAATATAAAGTTTCTGTTTTCTAAATAGTCTGCAGAAAATATATCATCAACTCCTGCATCAGATGTTGTTGTATAATTTGTTATAGTACTTATAGCATTTCACAAAGTTTGTGTTTCGGCTATTTTTGACATAGAGCCAACAGCTATTGATTTTGTTGAAGAATTTATACTTTCTTCAGTCTCTACATCTTCCTCCTCTTCTATATCAGCATCATATGTGTGATTACTTTCAATATCCTTATCAAAATTATATGCCAATTCTAAATTTTCTAAATTTCAAAAAGCTTTACTCTCCTCTAAATATGTATACTTTGTTGGTACGTCTAGTTTTCATGTGAAAATATTTGTACAAAATCATATCAAAAAGAGAGCAACAAAACTAACTATAGCATAACCGTATCCTGTAAGATAAAATCTCCATTTTAATTTTTTTGGAACAGAATCCATTATAGCTTGATCTGCCTTTTGTTCTTTTGTAATTTTGATTTTATCTTGAATTTTAGCATCTAATTTTTCCTTAAATTCTTTTCTTGGAACGAAATCTGGAGATTTTTCATTCGCTAATTTTTCAAGAAGTTTTTTTTCATCTCATTTAAACTCTGATGCTATTGTTTTAATTGAATCTTTTTTTGTCATTTAGTTTGATAAATTTAAATAAAATTTGAATTGTTTAGTCTATTCTTCTATCCGATATTTGAAATGATTTGCAATTTTTTTTATTAATTTTGAAAAATCTTTTCTACAAGTTGAACTACGTTTTCACAAAACTTCTGCAATTTCATCATATGATAAATTGTTCCAAATTCTGAGGATGAATAAATCTTTTTTGTCAGATCAAAGATTTTCTAAGTATGCTAAAATTTGTTCAGATTGAACATGTTTCTGAAAATAATCTATATAATCGGAATCATTTAAAATAATATTTTCATCTTTAATTTGATCATATTGTTTTCTTTTTGAAACATCTAACAAAGAGTGGTATGCAATGCTGTATATCCATGCCACAAAGCTACTTCCCTCTTTTTCTACAGAAAATTTATTTATATTTTCAAGAACTTTCATAAAGGTTGTTGCTGTAACATCTTCTGCACCTTGAACATTTCAATTAGATTTCAATAAAGCGAATGAATAAACTTTTTGAAAATACTTCTCATAAAGTGGGGTAAAGCTATCAAGATTTCACTGTTGCACTTGCAAAATTAATTCAATTTCATCTTTTGTCATAATTTTGTTATTTGATGTAAAGTCTAAAATATACTTTTACATTATTAAAAATGATCACATTATCAAGTAGATTATATTAATATGAAATTTGTGGCAAGTTTCAAACGAAGAAGTATTTTATTAAAAAAATCAAGATTGCTATAATAATTATCATATATATAATATATATTATTCATTTGCTGAGTTCTTTGACTTTTTCTTTCGGTTTACTTTCACTATTAATTCTAGAGATCATCACTTCAAGATCAGCCTCTTTATAATCCTTACTAGGTCTTTTTCTTTTTCTTTCTAAAATTTCTTGAGACGTTTTTTCCCAGTTTTTATTAACATATTTTTCCACTTTTTTCAAAATTTTATCCTCTTTTGCGTAAGATAAATCTATGTCACTTGGCTTATTTCTAGTTTTTGGATTCTTTTTAATTTCTTTTTTGCTTATCTTTCCTATCTTATTCGTTTTCTTGGGCATTGCTTCTATGGTTGATTTAAATTACTTTGATTAATATTATTTTTGAATTAATTTTCAATATTTTCGTTGAAAATAATGAATCTTTCCATAAAAAATTTTCAGGTTTTTATTTTTCCATTTTGAAATGAAAATTCTAGTTGTAGCTGCTATGCCTAGTGAATTAAAAGCGATTAAAGAATGAATTAAATCTGCAAAATTGAAAACAAATTTGAATATAGAATATTTATGTTGTGGAATAGGAAATTATGAAACAATATCTTCATTAGAACATTATTTAGCTCAGAATTCTGAACCTACTTTTATTTGGAATATTTGAGTGTGTGGCTATCGAAATCAAAATAAAGAAAAAAAATCTGACCCATTTCAAGTTGCTACTGTAGTAAACATTCATACTCAAAAAGAGATGGTAATCCCTCCATTTCTGCAAATTGCACCAATGAAAAACTGCTTTTGTGGTGAGAATGTAGTTTTAGAAAAACCCGATATTCAAAATAAGATATGATCAATAAGTGATGAAATGTATTTTGATATGGAAAGTCGAGGAATTGAATTCGTTGCCTTGAAATATAAATTACCTTGTTTAATTTTGAAAATTCCTTTTGATTTTATATGAGAGGAAAAAGTTGTAAAAGAAAAGTGTTATAAAGAAATGTCAGATAAAATATCTGAAATCTTAAAAAATCTACCATATCATAATTATTTGAAACAAATTCTTAAATGGATTGATGTGTAATAAAATTTTTAAAAATTTATTTGTAATCTTTATTTAAATCCCTATACAAAAGTTGTTGAATTTATTTTTTGTGTCTTTATGAAAAAATTTGTTTTCTTTTGAGCTATATTTTTATTAATTTTATCTTTAGTTGTATTCATATCATTTAAAAATGATGATGAAAATGATGTTGAAATAGATGTTAGAGATACTGGTTTTGAGTATAATGTGGCTATTTGTGATAAGTATTTTGAACTAGTTGAATGTATTATAGATAGAGATACTAATGAAAATCGAACTCAAGAGATGAGAAAAGAGTTTAAAAATGATGTAAAAAAGATTCAAGAAGAATGGAAGCAACTGTCTGAGGAAGAATTAACTAAAAAATGTACAGAAGTATTAAGAGACTTTGAAGAAGGATTAAAGCATGATAATTTAAATTCGTTCGGCTGTTTTACAGATGATATTTAATTAGATTTTATACTTATAATTGTTTAATAATTACAAGATGGACCCGTTTTCGATAATTAGTCTCGTTATTTTAATTCTGCTTTCTATGTTCTTTTCAGGGAGTGAAACTGCCCTAACATCAATTCCACAGCATAAAGTAGACACATTTTCAAAGCAGCACAAACGCTGAGCAAAATACTTAAAGTACTGCAAAAAAGAGAGTGATAAAGTTTTAATGGCGATTCTGATTGGAAATAATATTGTGAATATTGGTTCAGCATCATTAGCTACTGCTATTTCTATTGGTATAGCAAAATGAATAAATTTTAATCAATGATTTGTAGTCTGAATTGCTACTGCAATTGTAACTATACTTATTTTGATTTTTTGAGAAATTGTACCGAAAACATATGCCCAGCAAAATTGTGAAAAATTGTCTCTGAAGATAGCACCTTTCTATTTTTATTTAACTAAAATATTAACTCCAATTATTTGGTGTTTAAGTTTGTTAACTAAAAAAATAAATAAAAAATCTGATGATGAACATGAAATTTCCCAAGAAGAAATAGAAGCTTTTATTGAAAGAGCTATGGAATCAGATGCTGTGGAAGAAGATACCTACGAAAACATTAAAAAGATGCTAAATTTCAGCGATATTACTGTATGAGAGGCAATGACTCCAAGGGTTAGGATTTGTGCCGTTCATGATAATTTAACAGTAGATCAGGCAATAGAAAAGTTTTTAACTTTCCACTATACGCGTATTCCAGTTTATCATGAACGTATAGATGATGCTGATAGAGTTGTTACTTTAAAAGAGTTGTTAAATCTGCAGAAAAAATATGGTTGAGATACTAAATTAAAAGATTTGGTTTTGTACCCTATCCACAAAATTCCTTCGCCAACTCCAATTGATGTTGCTATGGAGAAGTTCAAAACATCTCATAAACATATTGCTCTTGTGATGGATGAATATGGGTGAGTTGATTGAATTATATCTCTTGAGGATATTATTGAAGAGATTTTTGGGAATATTCAGGATGAAAATGATATTGAAATAAATCCTATCAGAAAAGTTTGAAAAAACTCGTGGAACGTTTCTCCTTTTGTTAGAATAGATGAATTTTTAGAGGAAAGTAAGCTGACTTTTGAGGAGCTTTGATTGGATGAGGAAGAATTTGATGGAGAGACTCTTAGTTATTTGATTACCTCATTATTGGAAGACTTTCCTAGTGAATGAGAGGAAATTAAAATTCCTTTAAAAACAATAAACGATGATGAAATATGATTTTTGAAAAAAGATGAAGTAAAGAAATTACCAGAAAGGATGTTAGTTATTAAGGTAAAACAAGTGGAGGACAATACGATATGAGATTTAAAAATTTCCATCATTTAAATTAGATTTTAGAGTATGGTTACTGAAAGGAATTTATATAACTTACTTTCTAATACTCCAAATAAAGTTTCTTTGGATGACTTTTTTGTTATTTCAGATACACCTCCAGAATGATTCCTTTTAAGAGATAGAAAAATTTGATGATGTGCACATTATTCATTAAAAGCTGTGATTGAATGAAAGAGTAAAAATGAAAAACCCATTGAAGATTATGCTGCCGATTGGCGATCTAGAACTACTTATTTAATGACTCCTTGGTGAATTACAAAGGTACTCAAAAAGTATAAACTAAAGTATTCTATAATAAAAGCTAGGACATTGAGTGATGAAGAAAAATTATATTTACTTAAATATAATTTAAGAAAATGACCGATAATTCTTTTGGTTGCTAACTGACAAACTAAGAAAAAACGATTCTCCCGGGGAAGAGCATTAACTCATCGACATTATATTACCTTATGGTGATATGATGAAAGAAAAAAAATGTTCTATGTGTATGATTCAAATACAAAGAGGAAAACTGAAAATGAAACTATGAAATGAACTATCAAGGTTCCTTATAAATACATTTTAAAGGAATGGTGAATTTGAGCATCTAAAATTATATATAATAATTATGCTATAGCTGTAAAATATTAATATATTTAATTTCTTTCTGTAAAACACATGAAGAGATTGGCTTTGTTTTGATTGTTTCTATGTTGTCTTGTCTTTTGTTGATGTGGCAAAAATTTATGAGAAAATAAGAGTGTTTATGAATGAGAATTAATCATTGTTTGAGTTTGACCTGAAATTAGTTTTGAACCCACTGTCGAGAAAGGAACTTTAGTGTTAAGAAATGGTTTTGAGGACCATACTGATCATGTATTCTTGAGTAGGTGAATTTGGGAAAAATATTTAAGAGAAGAATCTGATTATCTACCATGAAATACGGTGAGGTTAAAGTGAGTAGTTAAAGCTTTAGATTGAGCTGCAGGAAATCATTGTTATGAAGTTGTAAGTATTGATAAATTAAGATTTTTAAATTACCCAGATGCAGCATCTGTAAAAGATTTGCTCAAGACTTATAGTTATTGTGAATCAGATTCAGATTGTTGATATATCATGTGAGAATGTCCGTTATGATGTTACATTCCATTAAATACAAAATATATCGATATTGCTTCAAATATAGTTTCAAATTTTGTAAATCATTTAGATGAGCGTTGTGTATATGGATGTATAATTATGAATAAAGCTAAATGTGAAAATTATAAATGTGAGATGTATGATGCTG
>Ga0310691_10004322_pt1 | contig 16059 bp, 13 predicted proteins | sample 176DNAGHGlowgp2_FD_203887 | JGI IMG/M metagenome (GOLD analysis project Ga0310691, IMG submission 203887) | Sheep rumen microbial communities from Palmerston North, Manawatu-Wanganui, New Zealand - 1766 DNA GHGlow gp2 (v2) (version 2) | ecosystem: Host-associated > Mammals > Digestive system >...
TTCGGATGAACCGGGCCTACCGCCTGAGCGGAAGCGGCGTGTACTTTAAGCTGGGTGCCTTGTGGCGCCCTGTGACCGGCCTTCGCTTGGCGGCCGCCGTCCAGACGCCCACCATGCTCAACATGACAGAACGTTACGGTTACAGCGCAGAGGTGAAGATGGATGGCCGATATTCCGGACGCGCTTCCAGCGCCGAAGACGAGTGGATTTATGCCCTTCGGACTCCCTGGATTTTCAATCTGGGTGCTGCTTACACCATCGGAAACGCAGGACTTGTGAGCGTGGACTATGAACTTTCCAATTTCTCCAGTGCGCGTTTCCGCAGCCGTGGCAGCGGCGGTTATGCAGAGGGCTCCTTCTCGGATGTGAACCTGGATATCCGTGACATCCTGGGCGTGAGTCATCAGGTGCGTGTGGGGGCAGAGGTCAAAGTGACCCCGGAACTCTCCCTGCGGGCCGGTTACAACCTCATTACCGGTGCCCAGCGCAACAACCTGGACGGTAATTTCAACCCCATCCCCCTGAGCACGCAGGACCGTCTGAACCAGCTCAAGCACAGCGCCTCCATAGGCGTGGGCTATTCTTTCGGCCATCTTTACGTAGATGCCGCCGTGCGGGCCCGCTTTGTCCCCAGTGAGTATGTGATTCCTTATAATTATTATACCGTGCCGGACGGTTCCGCCTTCTACAACAAGGTGGTGGACACCCATGTGCTTACGCCGGAGGTACTTATCAAGACCACTTATCTGGATGCCCTGCTAACGCTGGGCTGGCGGTTCTAAGTGTTAATTTCTGCCATTTTGTCAGCAAACGCAGGCTGGCACGAAGTTCGATAAATTCCAAGGCGTCGTCCATTGCGGGCGGCGCCTTATTGTTGAACAAATTAAAAATTGAATACTATGGGAAAGATTATCGGTATTGACCTGGGAACCACCAATTCCTGCGTCGCAGTGATGGAAGGCAATCAGCCTACCGTCATCATCAACAACGAGGGGCAGCGCACTACCCCTTCCGTGGTGGCCTTCACCGACGGCGGAGAGCGTAAGATTGGCTCGCCGGCCAAGCGTCAGGCTATCACCAACCCCAACAACACCGTGTTCTCCATCAAGCGTTTCATGGGTGAAACCTATGATCAGGTGAACACCGAAGTGAACCGCGTACCCTACAAAGTGGTCCGCGGAGAAAACAACACGCCCCGTGTAGATATCAACGGCAAGCTCTATACTCCCCAGGAGATATCGGCCATGATTCTTCAGAAGATGAAGAAGACGGCCGAGGAGTACCTCCGTCAGGAAGTGACGGAAGCCGTTATCACCGTGCCCGCCTACTTCTCCGACTCCCAGCGCCAGGCCACCAAGGAGGCCGGCCGCATCGCGGGTCTGGATGTGAAGCGTATCATCAACGAGCCCACCGCCGCCGCTTTGGCATATGGCCTTGACAAGAAAGACAAGGACATGAAGGTGGCCGTGTACGACCTGGGTGGCGGTACCTTCGATATCTCCATCCTCCAGCTGGGTGACGGCGTGTTCGAGGTGCTCTCCACCAACGGTGACACCCACCTGGGCGGTGACGACTTCGACCAGGTTATCATCGACTGGCTGGCCTCCGAGTTCGCCGCAGAGAACGGCGGAATCGACCTCAAGAAGGACCCGATGGCCCTGCAGCGTCTGAAAGAGGCTGCCGAGAAGGCCAAAATCGAGCTCTCCAGCCAGACCTCCACGGAGATTAACCTGCCGTACATCATGCCGGTTGACGGCGTGCCCAAGCACCTGGCCAAGACCCTGAGCCGTTCCAAGTTCGAGCAGCTCTCCGACGCCCTCTTCCAGCGCAGCATCGCCCCTTGCCGTCAGGCCCTGGCCGATGCCCATCTGAACCCCTCCGACATTGACGAGGTCCTGCTGGTTGGCGGTTCCACCCGTATCCCTTATGTGCAGGAGCTGGTGAAGAACTTCTTCGGCAAGGAGCCCAACAAGAGCGTGAACCCCGACGAGGTGGTTGCCATCGGCGCCTCCATCCAGGGCGGTGTGCTGGCCGGTGACGTGAAGGATGTCCTTCTTCTGGATGTCACTCCGCTGAGCCTGGGTATCGAAACCCTGGGCGGCGTCATGACCAAGCTCATTGAGTCCAACACCACCATTCCGGCCAAGAAGAGCCAGATTTTCTCCACTGCGGCCGATAACCAGCCCGGCGTAGAAATCCGCGTCCTGCAGGGCGAGCGCCCCATGGCCAAGGACAACAAGCAGATTGGCATCTTCCACCTGGACGGCATTGCTCCCGCACCCCGCGGCGTGCCCCAGATTGAAGTCACCTTCGATATCGACGCCAACGGCATCCTTAATGTGAGCGCCGTGGACAAGGCTACCGGCAAGGAGCAGCACATCCGCATCGAGGCCTCCAGCGGCCTGTCCGACGCCGAAATCCAGCGCATGCGGGACGAGGCCAAGGCCAACGAGGCCGCCGACCAGGCCGAGAAGGAGCGCATTGACAAGATTAACAATGCCGATGCCCTTACCTTCCAGGCCGAGAAGTTCCTGAGGGAGAACGGCGACAAGGTTCCCGCCGATGTCAAGAGCGAGGTGGAAACCAATTGCAACGCCCTTAAGGAAGCCGTCAAGGCCCAGAACATCGCCGACATCGACCGCTACAGCGAAGCGCTAAACAAGGCCTTCGAGAAGATGTACCAGGCCGGTCAGCAGGCCGGCGGTCCCCAGGGCGGTCCCCAGGGTCCGTTCGGCCCTAACGGTCCTTTCCAGGGCGGTCCCCAGGGCCCTCAGCCCGGCCCGCAGGACCAGGGTCCCGATGAGCAGTAAGTTCGCATAACCCGCAAAAAGGGTAAAGATGGCTGGCGCCGATGTCAACGAAGACTTCGGCGCCAGCTTTTTTGTGCGAAAATGCTGGCGACGAAAGCAAATCGTGCGGAGCAAGCGGAATATGATAACGAAGAATGCCCGGCGTCTCATGGCTGTGGCCGTTGGCGATGAGGCTTTTCATAATTGAGTTGTGTTAAGTTTCCCGTATGTAAGTTGTTAAAAATCAGGTTTGAAGCAAGTTGCATGAGGTTTATTTCTTGATGCGGAGACTTTTTGTTAACTTTGCATTTATATGAAAGGATTCGTGTCATATATTCTGGGACTATGCCAGAAGAAGGAAGGAACCGAGGTCGAATTTAAGTCGGCTCTTGGCGGTTTTCCGGGCAGCTTTTGGGAGACTTATTCTGCCTTTGCGAATACGAAGGGTGGCGTGATTGTACTTGGCGTGAAGGAGAAGAATCATCGATTTACTCCTGACGGTTTTACAGAAGACCAGGTGAATAAGTATAAGAAGACGTTCTGGGATTGTGCCAATAACAAGGGCAAGGTGAGCCACTGTCTTCTGATGGATAAAGATGTGATTGAGGGTGAACTTGATGGGAAGAAGGTCCTTGTCTTTATGATCCCTCGCGCTCCTTTCGATGTGAAGCCAGTCTATATCAATGGTAATCCAAATCAGGCTTTCAAGCGTAATCACGAGGGAGATTACCTTTGCACGAAGGATGAGATTAGTCGGATGTTTGCCGATGCAATAGTTCTTACCAATCCCCAGGACAGCCGGATTCTGAAGAATTTCTCACTGGAGCGGGATTTCGACCAGACCACCATCCGTCAGTATCGGCAGTTATTCCAGATGAGGCACGAAGGGCATGCTTGGAATGATTTGGGTGATCTGGAATTCCTGCAGCGTCTGGGAGGATACCGTGTGGACCCGGAGACAGGGGAGAAAGGTTTTACGTTGGCTGGCGTACTGATGTTCGGTACTGAACTGGCCATTATGGGTGTGATGCCGCGCTACTTTGTAGATTTCCGGGAGAAGCTCAGCAGTGATCCGAACATCCGTTGGACAGACCGTGTTTATCCGGATGGAATGTGGGAACCTAATCTATATCAATTCTATCGCCGCGTGCTTCCCAAGCTTTTCCTTGCGTTACCAACTCCGTTCCAAATGGAGGGCGTGTATCGCCAGGATGAAACTACTGCTCACAAAGCCGTCAGAGAGGCATTGGTGAACTGCATTGTCCATGCATCGACACGTCTCTACGAAGGTCCTGTCATTGAACGTTATCCTGACCGGCTGTATTTCTCGAATCCTGGGACGATGCTGGTGAGTGTAGAAGACTTCTTCGAAGGCGGCCATAGCATCTGCCGCAACTCGGCACTTCACAAGATGTTTGAGATGATTGGTGGCGGCGAACGTGCAGGTAGCGGAGCTGATACCATCAAGAAAGGCTGGGCCGATAACAAGTGGCCAGCGCCTGAAATCAAGGAACACTTCGGTCAGAATGATGACCGGGTGGAGCTGACGCTTCGGCTTGTTCAGTCCACCAGTTCACCTGGGAAGGATACTGAAAGTGGACTGAAAAGTAGACTGAAAAGTAGACTGAAAATCGTTGAGCTGATGCGTGAGAATCCGAGCATTACCATTGCAGAATTGGTATTGCGACTGGGATTGTCCCGTAGCGGGGTTAATAAGCAGATCGCCAAACTGAAGGCTGATGGGGTTATTGAGCGTGAGGGGTCTGATAAGAGTGGACGGTGGATAGTGAATTATTATTGACAGAGTATCATCTTATGTGAAACAGCCATAACATAAGGATGAGAGGTTATGGCTTGTTGCTATACGTGATATGGTTTAAAGTTCATTTCGTATTTTGGAGAAGAGTAATCAATATACATCTCATATTCTGTAACCTTCTTATTCTGAGCTATTTCATGCAATTGTTCCTTAATAAGTAACGGCAACTTAGCCCCATAGTAAATAGCGGTTGGGCAATAATGGATTGCACGGGGTGAATCAGTGAATATATCTCGAGGTGTATAATCAAGTAAACGCCATTCTTTTTCATACTCCCATAGTTTTGCCTTATGTAAAGAGCACTTGATGTGAGACATAGCATCCGGATTTAAGATATGGCTTCCCATCAAACGCAGAAAAGATATGGCCATCAATAAGGAGGCATCATAACGTTCATCATCATAAATAACTGGAAAAATACCACAGTTTGCAATCCCCTTTTCGAAAGTCTTTCTAAAATTGTATTCTAACGCAAATCCTTGATGTGAATGAGCATAGTGGCTCCACATTGCAATGGATTGGATTTCTTCGCAAAAACATGCGATCGAGACAAACCGTTTGTTCATTTCAGCCAAAATCGGATAATAAAAATCAATACTTGAAATTATCCGATTTTTATGTTCCTCGATCCTTTCACTATTGACACTGATATCAAAACGTAAAAGTTCTTTCTTTATGATATCAAAATCTACATCAGGATTTGCCTGAATCATTGAATCTGAAAAGTTATTCCCTTGTTCAAGATAACTTTTTATACGGTGTAGAGATTCCGACGAAAGTAGTGAACTGACGAGTCCTTTAATGCTATCAATATCATATCTCACTAAGGTATCATACGGATCATTGAATTTATCTGCCGTGGATGTGTAAATGTTATCCTCTCTGAATGCTTCTATGTTATAATTGAGTTGCTTGGGATTGTTTTCATCACATGGTCTAAATCTGAATAGACTATCCGGCATCATCTGAACTATTGCTTCAGAAAGATGAAGAACACTTCTATTGCGTTCTTCATCCGTTATTCCTTCCGGAATGACAACAGAATTCAACCTTTGAGCAAAATCTGATCGGTCCATATAAAAAAAACATTATCCAAGAATCGTCCGCTCCACTTCCAGTTTGGCCTTTTGCAGAATCATCGTTCCTTCTGCTTTTAGATGCTTGGCTAGCGCCCTCATTTCGGAAATATTTGCAGCAATTTCTTGCTGTTTATCAACAGGAGGGAGTGGGATTGGCATCTTTCGAAACTCTTGTGCATTAATATTTGCTTGAACAGCAGGTCTTTGTATGGTACTTACCCATAAATTGTATAAAATGCTATTACAATAGTAAAACAAATAATCAGCATCTATCTTATTCTTATTCAGAACATATCTTATAAGATATCCGGCAAAAATAGCAGGCTCAGTCGTATTCTTATGAATATAACATCTGCCGACAGATCCACTTCGTGCAAACAAAACATCATTATACTTTAACATATAGCTGTCCTCAATATGGGAAGCCGACTTTTTCTCTTCTTGCTTTAAATTTCCGTGTTCATCTATATCAGTGATTCTAATATATCTAACATCCCCTATATTATAGTCACTAGCACTTTCATTTGCTCCATATTGCCCATTATTTAGCACAACTTCCCCTAGTGTTATCCATGGATAATATGATTGTAGTTTTTTAATATATGAAAAGTCTTTATTAAATCTTGGATCTAGCCTATCCATCAAATCGCGCCTATTCACAAGAAACAACCGACTGTTGAGGTCTGAATTAATCAGTGGTAGATTTATTCCAAGTTCTTTAAATAAATACGAGTCAATGCCATCGATAATCCGTTGAGCTTCCAACTCCTTTTGTTTCTTTTTAGTAATAGCATCGTCAATTATTGAAAAATCTAGCCCCTCAATGATTGGTAAACTCTTCAATGAAGGATAATCCAACGCGGGTCTTGTACCACCAGTAGCATGACGAGAAGCAATTCTTTCGATAATGTCGAGATTAAGGTAACGAGCTAAATAATTGCTAACAGTTGCATCTCCTGTTTTTATTACTACCATGTGCTGATTTGTATTCCCCACAAAACCGTTCGGAGCAACAGAGGCAATGGCCATACGCCCGACACCTGTAATTTTTACGAGTAGATCACCTTCGGCCACTTGGCTTCTCTTAAGTAATCCATTATGTGTATCTTTATTGATATATATACAATCATCCAAAGACAACTCTCCAGTAGTCTGCAAATTCTGGACCCTCAAAAAAGGTATTCCTAATTCTGAATCAGTATAGTACTTATCTGCCTCAGTTTTTTTTGGTGTAGCACCACCGGCCATATACATGGCATAATCCCATAGTTTGCGAGTAGCTAACGACCGAATGCGCTTTTCAAGAGTAGCAATAGACGGTCGATAAAACTCTGGCTCCAATCTCCCCTCAATCTCCGAACGATTGACGATGAAGATTTTATCTTTGTCAATATGTTGAGGAACTTGGTAATACATTATAATATAGTCTGTAAATGTGCAATTATATTCTTTTTTACTTCGTTCAGAAGTGTTGTACTTTTAGAGTTACTCTTATATACATAATGACGAATATTCCTAATGTCTGAACTCGTTTTTGAATCAGCATCACTCTTTACAATGATATTATTCTTTTTCAAAGCATGAGCTCTCCCTAACTCATATAACACATTAGGATTACTATTAGTAATGTCTGCAATAAAGACATCACAATTTTCAATTTCATCCATTATATTATCAATCATATCTCCTGACAATCCTTCATCATTCATTATTGGAAACATATGAATTGGAATCCCTGTTTCTTCTGTGATGGAATCAAAACACCTTTTGTAAATATCTCTATAATCATTCATCAAATCCTCGTCAGGGTCATTCCCATCTCGTCTCTTAAAATACGGCATTGCGATAAAAACTTTCAACCCCGAGTTTATGATTGTATCGAACATAGTCCAAAGGGTCTTGGGTGAGATACCTTCCTTATTCTCAAGATGATGTGAATGAGCCCATTGTTTAAAGCGGTCATACAACTTGTGATCTGTTACTCTAGCCTTTATTAGAGCGTATACGTAAGAACTGGTGAAACCTGGAGATCCATATAAGTAGTATTCATCATTAATATATGAAATTGAAGAGATAATAGCTTCAATATTGGGAGTTTCAAATTCCCTACAAATATCAAAACTTAAAGAGTAAACACATCCATTAAAAATACTGTTAACGACATGCAGATTTCTATGTGCTAGTTTTTCAGCACATTTTCCAATTGCATCGATAATGGTATCAGATTCTATTGAAAGCAATTCTTTTTTCTCACTCTTGGTAAAATGATCGGCCTTGAAAATCGCTTTTAGATTATCTTCTGTGGTCAATGACTTTGCCTTAGAGTTGATTAAATAGAAATATGCGGATTCAAATTTATTGGCATCGGTGGATTTGTTCTGGATGATAAGACTAAATGGTACTATCTGATTACATATCTCGCTGTCGTATGTTCCTGTTTCGTCTTTAATCATATCTGCAACGGACAAACGATGGTTCCCATCTATTCGATTAAAAATAAGTTCGTTAAAAGTGTTTGGGATTTCAATAGTGACAACCTTCGTTTTAGGCTCCTCACCCAATGGCAAACTCTTAAATTTGAACTTGGCCTTTCTAATCTTTATGCCATTGTTCAAAGAAACACTATTTGTATTCTCCTCTTCTTTAATAATGCGAATAGCATCAGGATTATCCAGTTGCCAACCTAGAATTAATTCCGGATAGAAAACATACGACGATTTTGAGATGTAATCTTTAATCGCATCTATTCTATCAGGATCTTTCCCCCTTTGATAGCTCGTGGAGATTGATAGTTTCGCCAAAGTTTTTAAGGTAGCGTAACCCCGAAAGATTGTTACTCCACGAAACACATCTTCAATGATACCTGTTAGTTTCATTCTCTATCCAAATTATTTATGAATTTCTGTAGTTCTTGCCCTATAATATCCAACTCGTTCACCGCAGTCTTCTTGCCAGTTGCGTCATATCCAATCTCTTCAGCAATCGCCATGAAGATAGGATAGTCCGGAAGTTCGCGTTGTTTTGTCTGTTGGTATTCTTCGATCAAATGAGATTTAAGTTCATCTACCTTAATTGCATATTCAGCAAGCAGTTCTGAATTCCATGTTTTGTATTCTTCCGTTTGTTTTGCGGCTGTAGCTGTTATTCTTAACTTCCCTTTTATGTCATTCGCTTTGTTTCTCTGTTTTTCTTTGATTTCTAAATCCCAGGCCTGCCGTTGTGAAATATAATTGTTATCCATCAGCAGTTTAGTTTCAATATTCTTTTTTGCATCAACAAGTTTTTTAGTATGCTCTTTATCCCACTTTTTAAGGAACAGGACAGAACTTTTTACACCGGCCCCATTTGCAGCAAATGCTGTCTGCGGCATACTTATTACAGCAACAATGCGGAACCAATCTTCAATCTGAGTTCTCACATATTGCATACTGCTATTGGTTAATATACCATCTGGAAGAACGATTGCCAAATATCCACCTTCTTTCAAAAATTTATAATCTTGCTCTATGAAAAGGACTTCTGTGCTTTGTCCTTCGCGAGTGTTTTCCGGTACGGCTTTTACAGCCAACCAATCTTCTTCTTTTTTCCCCAACTGATAAGTCTTCAGGTATGCCTGTTCGCTTTGGCGGATTGTGCTGCCAAACGGCGGATTCGTTATGATGAAATCAAAAGTGCCGTATTTAAATCCATGGTTATTAGTCTTCATCTGCAGAGTTTCATCAGAAACCAAACCATCGGAAGTGATAACATTCGTGTGACCGTCATCATGGATAATCATATTCATCTTGGCCGCCCGTGAAATTTGCTCACTGATTTCTATTCCATATAGATTGTTTTGGGCAAAGTCATGCCAATAGGGGAACCACTTGGCATATTGCTTGGCATCATTCTTCCAGTTCGGATAAAACTCTGTAGCTTTTTTGCGTACCTTGTTGAGTGCATACAACAAGAAACCGCCACTTCCACAAGATGTGTCTAGCACTTTTGAGTCATGTTTGATCGGAAGCACGTCCACTATAAAATCGACTATCTCACGCGGAGTAAAATACTGCCCAAAATTACCACGGAAGAAGGAACCCATAAACGTTTCAAATGCGCGGCCTTTGCTGTCAAGGTCGGTATCTCCCAGATTGACACTCTCAAGATAACTCACGACGGTCCGAATCTTTTCCGGCGTTAATCTAATGTTGTCACGAAATACTTCAGCGTCGCGCCTCCGTCCCTCCTCATAAAGTGCGTTCACACGATTATGCAGATTATCATTTTCAATTAATCGGCGTTTTCGCTCATCTTTTTCCTCAGATTTAGGGACGGTGATGATTTGGAAATCATATGGCTCTCCAACTTTCCTCGGTTTTCTTTCGTCCCAAATCTTGCAGAAAATCAGTTTATCCAGTTCATCAAAAGCTTCAGAAGGATTCAACTGTCCGCCAGCCCACAATGCTTCATGTGCCTGTTTGAATCTGCGCGTCAATTCAGATTGGTCAATTACAGAAAGGTCGAAAAACTTTTGCTTACCCTTTTCTTCTGGCAGATATTGAGCTCCATAAACATATTTGTATGTAGCAATACTTTCTACTCCATATTGAGGAATATCAGGAAGTTGGTTCCTTGTATTTTGACTTTTATCTACTTCAAAATAATCAGACTTTATCCCAGAAGTCACCCAAACATATTTAACATTAGAAGGCAAAGCAAACGCATAGCTATAGGCTTGCTCAATAGCCTGCTGATATTCAGCTTCACTGACTTCCTGCCTTTTACATTCTACTAATATATGAGGCGATAAGCACATGTCGTCCGCATATACTACAATATCTGCTTCCTTAACTTCTCTACCCATAGTTACAGGAACAAATTGCTTGATTCTGCCCTCGGGGTAATTGTAATCCAAAATCAGTTTCAAAAATGTTTCTGCCTGTACTTTTTCTTCTGGGTTACTATAACCACGCTCTTTCTTCTGATGTACATAAGTAATGCGCGACTTGTCTTCGTTCAATGAGATAAGTCCCTTATCAAGTCCAAGTTGTATGTAGTCTTTCATATTTATTGAATTACAAACTCACAGGCACAAGTCCTAATTTATTAATACTCTCATTGGCTTTCTGCAAAGCCTCATGAACTTCAAGCACCTCGGTGTAGTCCCAATACTTGATGTCTTTCTTGATATCATCCAGCGACTCAACTTCTTTCCTTATTCTTTCTATCTGCTCAGCATCAGAAACTGCAACGATACCTTGTACGGCCTTGTTGTTTTTGGCCTTCATCAGATTAAGGATGAGACTGTCAATAGAACCTGAGGTTTGCACCTCAAAAACATAGATGATTCTGCCCATATTGCCAATGGAAACTTCCCAAACTGCATCTACCTTGGCGCCACTGGCTACTTTTACTTCTGTTGTGGCCTTAAATCCCAAACATTCGCCAATATCCTTAATCCTGTCGCGTATATCATTGTGGACGAAGCCCGATTCCTTTTTGGTCTTGGGCACTTCCACTACATCGACCGTCGCTGGTTCGTCAATATCTTTTTGGACTTCCTGCCAAATAAAATAGTCTAAGGCGATCAAATTCTCCAGATCATTGTACCCCATGCTTTTAGCAATATCCAACATCTCCCGTCCACAGCCCGAAAGGTATTCATATGTTTTCCCATCCATTGCAGAATCGTATTTGGGGGTCTTGGGTACTTCAAGGATTGTGAATCCAGTTTTTGTCTTGCTATTCCAAAGAATGCATTCGTCCGGAAATGCCTTGTTCAGTATTTCGCTCATTATGCCAGGGCCAATGCCATTGATTTTTTGGCGGAATTCATCCCATCGCTTCGCAAGAGCATCTTTTCCATAGAAAAGGTTGGCAAACTGTGAACGAATAAGTTCAATACCATTCGTCTCAATCAGGTTGTCGATCTTGTAATGCTTATTGCCCCACATGCCCATAGCCCATAACGGAGAAAGCAGATTGTAGACATCTTCTGGGGACATCTGCCGAAGGAATGCTATATCGTATCGCTGCATGGTCTTAGCGTGTTCTTTTCGCTCCGCCAATTCCCTCGAAGCAATCTCTTTATTAACAATTATCCACTGATGATATTGCTCCAAATAAGATTTAAATTTATTCTTGTTCATTGGGCTGTCTTGAATGATTAAGAAGGCTTTTTATGTCCACATTAAGAATAGATGCGATTTCATTCAACTGTGCAACCGATGGCTGCGTCTTATTCTGGCACCATCTGGAAATGGTATGCTCACTTTTGTTTAACTGCTCAGCGAGCCATCGGCCGCTTTTCCCTTGCTCAACTAGCACGATTTTCAGTCGATTTAGGCTGTGATTCTGTTCAGTGTTTACCATGTGATGTTCATTATTTGCCAGTAAATATACAAAAATAGATTAACACGGCCAGCATATTAATGTATTATTAGTATTCATGAACTATCATTTGTCTATGGGAGGACATGCCGTCGATGGAGGGCCGCAGCGTCCTGGGCACCGGCGCCAAGATCTCCGGAGCCAACCTGTTCACCCGCCTGAACTACTGGATTGTCGCCTGCGGCGGCCAGCCGGTGGTTATCCCTCCGACCCTCCTGGGCGTAGAGAACCCCTCCAGCGCCACCATCGTGTGCCAGGGTGACACCTTCACCTTCAAGCTGGATCAGGCGCTGGCCGACAATGGCGGCATCTATCTGGTCATCGAGGCCTCCGAGGGTCAGTCGAACGGCAACCCCAGCGCAGCGGCCCCGAAGATTTTCTTCCGCTACTACTACTTCAACTCCAGCACCGGCGAGAAGTCCGGCACCATGCTGGCTGAGGTGACGTGGAGCGCGGCTGCAGCTGGCGGCGAGCCTTAGTCTTCCTTCCAGGTCTCCGGACCGAGAGCGAAAAAAATTTCCTGCCTTCTTTTCGGGGGGCAGGATTTTTTTGTGTATTTGCGGACGTATGGCGTGGCGGGTTCCCGGATAGTTCACCGGTCGGACCTGCCCAAAAGCAATCAAAGTATAGGGGAGGATAGTAAAAGAAATTACGCATAAATTCAGCAAGTTTTATGCGTAAATTTATGCGTAAGTTCCTTAAGCGACTGATTTTCAGCCTGTTCCGTGGGGCATAGGAGACCATAACTGACAGACGAGCAAGTGCCGCTTCCTCTATCGGCCCTGACATCGGCCCTGCCGCTGGAACAGGGCACCATCGGCCCGGATCATAGGCATCGGCCTAACCCTTTCCGTCCACTTTGTCCACCGGTGGACGGAGTGGACAGGGTGGACAGCAAGACTTGGAACGGCTGGCACTATTACTATAGCCTCCACGATGATGAATGTGACTGGATTGGTCCCATCAACGATACGGACTTCTACGAATGCTGGATTTACTGGTTCGTCCCGGACGGGAATTCCATCCGGTTCTGGTAAGGCTTTCATTTCTTGTAGAAAAGTCCTAACTTTGTAGGATTAAACAATGCAAGAAATATGGGAAGAATCATACTTACCGGCGACCGCCCTACCGGCAAACTTCATCTGGGACATTATGTGGGGTCCCTTCGCAACCGCGTGCTGCTGCAGAACGAAGGCAATTATGAGCGCATGTTCGTGTTCATTGCCGATGTGCAGGCCCTCACAGATAATGCCGACAATCCCGAAAAGGTTCGCCAGAACATCATAGAAGTAGCCTTGGACTACCTCTCCTGCGGCCTGGACCCTTCCAAGGTCACCATCTTCATCCAGAGCCAGATTCCCGAGCTGCACGAGATGACGCAGTTCTTCTCCAACCTGGTTACGGTGCAGCGCCTGCAGCGCAATCCCACGGTAAAGACGGAAATGGCCATGCGCGGCTTCGAAGGCGGCGCCACGGACGACAACAAACGCGGCCTGCCCGTAGGTTTCTTCACCTATCCTATTTCCCAGGCGGCCGATATCTGCGCCTTCAAGTCCACCACCGTTCCGGTGGGCGAAGACCAGGAGCCCATGATTGAGCAGTGCCGGGAAATCGTGAGAAGTTTCAACGGCACCTATAACTGCGACGTGCTGGTGGAGCCGGAGATTCTGCTGCCCTCCAACTTGGTATGCCGCCGCCTGCCCGGCACGGACGGAAAGGCCAAGATGAGTAAGTCCCTGGGGAACTGCATCTACCTCTCCGACAGCGCCAAGGACATGGAGCAGAAGGTGAAGGGCATGTTCACGGATCCGGGCCACCTGCGGGTGGAAGACCCCGGCAAGGTGGAAGGCAACACCGTTTTCACCTATCTGGACGCCTTCATCGAGGCCGATGATTTTGCCAAGTTCTGGCCGGACTACAACAACCTGGACGAACTCAAGGACCACTACCGCCGCGGCGGCCTGGGAGACATGAAGTGCAAGAAGTTCCTCATCAACGTCCTTAACGACCGCCTGGAACCCATCCGCGCCCGTCGTCACGCCTACGAGCAGGACATCCCCGAGGTGTATAACATCCTGAAGAAGGGTTCGGAAGCCGCCCGCGAAGTGGCGGCGCAAACCCTCCACGAAATGAAGGATGCCATGCAGATCAACTACTTTGACGACGCCTCCCTCATAGCCCAGCAGGCCGCCAAGTACAAGGCCGAGTAAAACTTGTCGTCATCGTATGGAACAATTTGACTACGTGCTCCTGACGATGACGGTGCTGGGGGCCGTGGTATTCGTGGCCCTGTTCTTCATCGATGCGGGATATGGAAAGATGATATCGGCCAAATGGGGGCCCACCCTTCCCGGCCGATGGGGCTGGATGCTCATGGAAATGCCGGTCCTTCTGGTAATCACGTACTTCTGGGCCGGCTTTGAGCAGCGCTTCACCCTCCCTTACCTGCTGTTCTACCTGTTCTTCGCCCTGCATTATGTGCACCGGAGCTTCGTGTTTCCCCTGCGCATGAGCGGGCGGTCCAGAATGCCCGTCAGCATCGTGCTCATGAGCGTGACATTCAACCTGATAAACGGTTACATCCAGGGGTACTGGCTCTTCCGCCTGGCTCCTCAGAGGGCATACTATGACTCTTCTTGGATTTTAAGCCCCGCGTTCATGGCCGGAACGTTGGTCTTCCTGGCGGGAATGTATATCAACCGCTCCTCCGACGAGATTGTCCGGAACCTCCGCCAACCCGGCGACACCCGCCACTACCTGCCCAAGGGCGGCCTGTACAACTACGTTACCTCCGCCAACTATTTTGGAGAAATAGTGGAATGGCTGGGCTGGGCCATCCTCACCTGGAGCGGCGCCGGACTGGTGTTCTTCTGGTTCACCTGCGCCAACCTGATTCCCCGTTCCAATTCCATCTACCACAAATACCAGGAAGAATTCCCGGACCAGTTTGACAAAACCCGCCTGAAAAGGATACTCCCATACATCTACTAGTCTATGTCTGAACTATTCACGCCTTTTAAGCTGGGGCCCATAGAGCTGCGTAACCGCACCATCCGGAGCGCCGCATTCGAGAACATGTGTCCGGGGAACAAGCCCAGCGCCATGCTCAAAGACTATCATGTGAGCGTGGCAAGAGGAGGGGTAGGAATGACCACCGTGGCGTACTGCGCTGTGGACCAAAGCGGCGTTTCCTTTGACGGGCAGCTCTACATAAGGGAAGAAATCAAGCCCGCCCTGAGGGACCTCACCGACGCCATTCACGCCGAAGGAGCCAAGGCCTCCATCCAGTTGGGCCACTGCGGCAACATGACCCATTTTTACACCTGCGGTTACCGCATGCCCGTGGGGGCATCCACAGGCATCAATATTTACTCTCCCACCCTTGTCAGAGGCCTCAGAAAAGACGAAATCAAACTGATAGTAAAGCACTTCGGAGAGGCTGTAGACTTCTGCCGGGAGTGCGGATTCGACTGCGTGGAGATTCACGCCGGTCACGGTTATCTCATCTCCCAGTTCCTCTCTCCCTACACCAACCACCGCAAGGATGAATACGGAGGCAGCCTGGAAAGCCGCATGCGCATGATGAACGAAGTTCTGGACGAGGTTATGGCTCATGCCGGAGACGACATGGCCGTAGTGGTGAAAACCAACATGTTCGACGGCTTCAAGGGTGGCCTTCAGGAGGAAGACTGCCTCAAGGTGGCTAAGGCCATCGAGCGCCACGGAGTCCACGCCATCGTCCTCAGCGCCGGCTTCGTGAGCAAGGCCCCCATGGTAATCCTGGGCGGCGCCATGCCCCTGAGAACCCTGGCCCATTACATGAACCCCTGGAAGTTCTGGTGGCTCAAGGCAGGCCTGGCCATGGCTGGAAGGGCTCTGATTCCCACCGTCCCGTACCGGGAACTTTACTTCCTGGAAAGCGCCAAACGCTTCCGGAAGGCCCTCTCGCTGCCCCTCATCTATGTGGGCGGCATCCAGAGCCGGGCGGGTTGCGAGACCGTCC
>Ga0310691_10004323_pt1 | contig 16059 bp, 14 predicted proteins | sample 176DNAGHGlowgp2_FD_203887 | JGI IMG/M metagenome (GOLD analysis project Ga0310691, IMG submission 203887) | Sheep rumen microbial communities from Palmerston North, Manawatu-Wanganui, New Zealand - 1766 DNA GHGlow gp2 (v2) (version 2) | ecosystem: Host-associated > Mammals > Digestive system >...
CTTTATATTTGGAAGGTACAAAGTTTATGATACCATCACTATTTTTTGGAGTTCCACTATCACTAACAATTTTATAAGCACATTTATTATCTGTATAAAATTGCATATTTCCTGCTAATATTTTGTCTTTCCAATCGAATTTTACATCTGAAAGTTTTGGATCCATCTGACCAGTAGGACCTTTTGAACTATCAAAACTACTCTTGTATTGCCATTGCATCCATTGACCAATTTCTCTTTGCCACCAATCTAATTCTTCTATAGGAGCTGCACCACCAGTAAATACTTTACTTGAGCAGTTTGTAAGAACAGTACTATTATAACGAGATTTTGTAGTAGTATTTTTATCACTTGTTAACATAGAAATACTTTGAGCAGAAATTGTTGTTCCAACACAATATTTTCTATACATTGTAAAAATTGTTTCAGTATAATAACTTAGGTAATCAGGAAATTCATCAATATATAAATAGTGAGGAATTCTAGATTTTTCATTTCCAGGTCTTCTAAGTACCGCATTTTGCATTGAAAGTAGGAAGAAAAATCCTAGAGCAGTACTTGAAAATCGACCTACTTCACCTCTACGAGTGCATATGAATATAAATTCTCCATTTGCTAGTGCATCATCAAAATTAATATTGTTTTGTCTATTACATAAAATATTCTTTATTTTTGACATTCTAAGAAGATTTTCTAATCTACTACCAACTGTAAGTGCATATTCTTGCATTTTTTCTAATCCAACAGAATTTGGATAAAAGTTTCTTTCAAAATAAGTAATTAAAAAATCATATTCATTAGAAAGTTCTTCATCATTTTTCAATATTTCACACATTTTTTGGACAGTATCAAAATGATTTATCATATTAAGCAAGTCTTCCATGTTAGGTAAGACACCATCATGCATTTTTGGATAAATAAGTTTTAACAAAATACTTAAATTCTCCAATATTTGTATTGTGATATTTTCGGATATTTCCTCTGATTCGTGACGTTTAACAGCATCTAAAGTATAAGATATTGTTGTTGCAATTTTATTTGGATCATCATATACAAAAGGATTTAATCCTTTTTCATTAGGCACATTTGGATCTATTAGTGTATATTTTACATTATAATTATTACATATTTTCATCATATTTTCAATACTTTCATTATCAGGAGACAGATATGTTAAGCCTATATTTCTATAAACTGTTTTAGGCATATCCGAAAGTATCATTTTTTTCATAAATGTTTTAAATATTACTTCTTTACCAAAAGCAGGGGAAAGCATATTTAGGTTGAAATTTTCGTTTAAGTATTCATTACTATATGGATTATTTATGCTTGCAATTCCAGTTTTTAAAGCTGTAAATCCAAGTTCTTTTGAAGCTTCTTTAAAGAAATATTTTTTTTCTATATCTTGAGCAATCATTGGCTCAAAAATTCTTGCTGTTTTACCAGTACCAGTACCTCCACAAACAAGAAGAGAACGATACCTGCAAGCCTCTCCAAATACTACTTTTTGACCTGTATAAAAATCATATGTAAAACTTACATCACACATATATGAGTTATGCTTTATAGAGCTATCAGATAAATCAATTCCTTGATAATCCCAAATTGATTTAGTTAATTCAGTAGAGTCGTTTATTCCCATTAAAATACGAGTTCTAACAAAAGGATAAACGGTTGTTAAAGGTAAATAAATAGCAATTGCTGAAAAAGCATGTCTTACCATACTTGGAAATTGAGTTATTATATTTGAATAATTTGGGACTGATAAAAGCAATATCCAAAGAACTTGATTAGTCCATTGTACAACCATTGACATAGCAATAATATACAATGCAGCAAAATATATATATGAAATAGTAGTCTTTTTCTGTTTATTGTCACAAAAACTTGATTTTGGAGCAAAAGCAAATGCAAGAGCCGGACAAACAAGTGCAAAAGAATACTTAATTGGTCCCCAATATGCCGAAGAAACACCAGTAAAAATTAGAAGCAACATTTCTACTATTCTATCTATGCAAATATAAAAGGAAATTAATGTTAGAATAAATGTAAAAAATGTATTTCTACTAACATTTAATCTCTTTAATAAACTATCAATTAATTTCATTGGTGCATTTTTAATTGTAACTAATATTCCCATAATTTTTTCCTTTTTAAATTTTATACACTTATATTATCCTACAAAATTAAGAAAAAAACAAGAGTTTTTTTAAAAAAGTATTGACAAAATCAAAAAAAAAATGTAAAATATATTTTGTTACAAGAAGAAGTATCCACTTCTCACCTTAACTATTAGGAAAAGGTTTGATTTTTAATAAATATTTATGTTTATTTTTTGTGGATTAAAAGACTTATCTTGTAATATAGAAAAGTCTTTTTTGTTTATACTCTAGGAAAGTCATTGTTGAAAAGATAGGCTTGATGTAGAGGATAAATATGCAGATGTAACAAATTTTATACATCAAAGATGTTAGAATTTGTTAATACGTAATTTTTAGGAGGTGTTTTAATATAAAACAAGAATTACCAATAAATGAAAAAATAAGGGCAAAAGAAGTCCAATTAATAAGTGACAATGGAGAAAAACTTGGAGTAGTTGATTTTAGAAGTGCTCTAGAAATGGCTCAAGAAAAAAAGTTAGATTTAGTTTTAGTTGCTCCACAAGCTAATCCACCAGTTTGTAAAATAATGAACTATGGAAAATATAAATTCGAACAGGCAAAAAAAGAAAAGGAAGCTAAAAAGAAACAGAAAGCAGTTGAAATTAAAGAAATTAGAATTACTCCAAACATTGAAGAACATGATTTTGGATTTAAAGCAAAAAATGCAAGAAAATTTATTGAAGATGGTAATAAACTTAAAATTACTGTTAGGTTTAGAGGAAGAGAAGTTAATAATGCTCACCTTGGAGAAGAAGTATTAAATAAATTCATTGAAAATCTATCAGACATAGCAAATGTTGATAGAGCTCCAAAACTTGAAGGTAGAAATATGTTTATTATGCTATCAAAAAAATAATATTTAAGTTAATTATGCAAAAATTGCGTAAGATATAAATAAAAATTGAAAGGAGTTAATGCAAAATGCCAAAAATGAAAACAAATAAAGCTGCTAAAAAAAGATATAGTTTAACAGCTACAGGAAAAGTAAAAAGAACAACAGCTGGTAGAAGACATTTATTAGCCAATAAAACAAAAAGACAAAAATTAACAAGTAGACGTCCAGGATCTTATGCTGACAAAACTTGTGAAAATACAATTAAGAAATTATTACCATATGGTAACTAGAATGTGGAAAGGAGAATAAAAAATGGCAAGAGTAAAAACTGCAATGATTACAAGAAGAAGACATAAAAAAGTATTAAAACAAGCTAAAGGATATTTTGGTGCAAAACATTATAGATTTAGAAATGCAAATCAAGCTGTATTAAAATCTTTATCATATAGCTATGTTGGAAGAAAAGATAAAAAAAGCAATTTCAGAAAATTATGGATTGCAAGAATAAATGCTGCAGCAAGAATGAATGGAATTACATATAGTAAATTAATAGCAGGTCTAAAAAAAGCAAATGTTACAATTAATAGAAAAATGTTAGCTGAAATAGCAGTTTCAGATGAAAAAGCATTTGCAGAAATAGCAAAAATAGCAAAAAATGCATAAGTTAAAATACGGATTTGAAATTTTTTAAAGCGTAAAGTTTTATAAAATCTTAACTCCGTTTTTTTGTTTTATTATATTGAAGAGGAACAAATATGAGTCAAATTTTAATTAAAAATGCAAATCTGATATCAATGAGTGAAAATAAAGAAAAAATAATATATGGAATTGATGTTTTAATAGAAAATAATCTGATTAAAAAAATAGAAAAAAATATAAATGAAAATGTAGATAAAATAATAGATGCAACTGGAAAATTTCTTATTCCAGGATTGATCAATACACATGCACATATTCCAATGAGCATTTTTAGAGAAACAGTAGATGGATATAAAACACAAGAATGGCTTGAGAAGAAAATATGGCCAATGGAAGAAAAACTTACAGAAGAAGATGCCTACAATGCATCAATGTTATCATATATTGAAATGATAAAAAATGGAACTACAACAATTAATGATATGTATTATCTACAAAATGCAACATTAAAAGGTGCAATAGACTCTGGAATTAGATTACAAATCACTAGAACATTAATGGATATTGATGGCTCTGGGGAAAAAAGAATAAATGAATTAGAAGATTTTTTACAAAAGTATACTAATATAAATGAAAGAGTTTCTTTTAATGTTGGAATTCATGGTTTATACACAAATAGTGAAGAATATGTCCAAAGAGGTATCAAAATTGCAAAAAAATATGAATTACCTATAAATTTACATTTTGCTGAAAATTTTCAAGAAGTAAAAGATATAAAGAAAATATATAATGTAGAAAGTCCTGTTGATGTTATAGAAAAATATTTTAAAAATGTGCATTTAATATTAGCACATTGTGTAAAACTTTTAGATAAAGAAATTGAAAGAATTTCAAAATTAAAGGTTTATGTTTCTCATTGTCCAATTAGTAATTTAAGATTAGGATGTGGAATTGCAAATGTATTAAAAATGCTTGAAAATAATATGTGTATTTCATTAGGAACAGATGGACAAGGCAGTGGAAGTAATTTAGATATGTTTGAAACAATGAAATTTACAGCACTTTTACAAAAAGGAATTTTAGAAGATCCAACTCAAATAACATCTTATGAAGTACTAAAAATGGCGACTATAAATGGTGCTAAAACATTAGGATTAGAAAACAAAATTGGAACAATTGAACAAGGAAAAATTGCAGATTTATTAATACTAGATTTAGATATGCCAAATACTAGACCTATAAATGATATATTCTCTCAAATTGTTTATAATGTAAAGGGAATAAATGTTGATTCAACGATTATAAATGGTAAAGTGTTAATGGAAAATAGGAAGCTTCAAATAGATGTAAATGAGAAAGAGATAATTAGAAAGTGTGAAGAAATAATTAATAGGATAAATAAGATATAGAGTGACAACGATACCGGTTCTTTTTGTCATCTTTTTTAGAAGAAATATTCTAATTTTGTAGAATATTTCTTTTTTTCTACAGCACAAAGTGACAAATTTTTTAAATAAAAGGTGCTACAATACATTTAGGTGAGAATATGACTATTTACTTGGATATTATTTTTTTGGAAAATTTAATATTAAATTTTCTAATTTTATTTGCAGTTGGAATAGAAACAAAATCAAAAGTAAAGTTCGTAAGAATAGTTGTATCAAGTGTTGTTGGAAGTGCTTATACTGTATTACTTTATATGATTAACAACAACTTCTTTCATAGCATTATTATGAAAATATTGTTGTCGCTTGTAATGAATTATATTGCTTATAAAACAGATAAAATAAAAGAGATATTAAAAAAAATAGTTTATTTTTATCTGACATCATTTGTATTTGGAGGGGGAGCTCTAGCTCTAATTTATGTTGTAAATACAGGGAAGATTTCAATACATAATGGTGTAATATCTGGAAAATACACGCTTCTAACTATTATGATAGGTGTAATAGTATCTTTTATTGTGATAATCATTTCATTTAAATTGATAAAAAATAAAATAACCAAAAAAGATCTAGTATGCAATATAAAAATAATAGTAAATGATAAACAGATTCAAACAAAAGCATTAATAGATACTGGCAATTTTTTAAAAGAACCAATTACAAATATACCAGTAATTGTAGCAGAACATTTATTATTAAAAAATATAATTCCTGATGAAATATTAGAAAGTATTGAAAATATATTGGGAGGTGATTTAAAAAATATTTCAGAAACCACTAAAAATGAATATTTATCAAAAATGAAAATAATACCATTTTCATCATTAGGAAAACAAAATGGAATATTATTAGGAATAAAAGCGCAAGAAGCTATTATAGAACAAAATGAAGAAACAAAAAAAATAGAAAAAGTAATAATAGGATTATATAATAAAAAAATTAGTTACAAAGGAGAATACCATGCATTGATTGGGGTTGTGCCATAAGTAAGGACCGTCCCCAAATGAAAAAGAAAGGAAAGATATCAAATGAATATTTTAAATCTTGTTAAAAATAATATTAATTCTATTTATGTAAAATACATAAAAAATGAAGATTTCATAGAAGAACCTATTTTTTACATAGCAGGTGCACAAACACTGCCACCTCCTCTTCCAAAAGAAGAAGAACAGCATTATATTGAAGAATTAACTAAAAAAGATAATTTAGAAGCGAGACAAATACTTATAGAAAGAAATTTAAGGCTGGTAGTTTATATTGCAAAAAAATTTGAAAATACGGGAATAGGAATTGAAGATTTAATATCTATAGGTACAATAGGTTTAGCAAAAGGAGTAAATACATTTAAATCTGATAAAAACATAAAACTTGCAACTTATGCATCTAGATGTATTGAAAATGAAATTTTAATGTATTTGAGAAGAACAAATAAAATAAAAGGGGAAGTGTCTTTAGATGAACCATTAAATAAAGATGCAGATGGCAATGAATTGCTTTTATCTGATGTATTGGGAACTGATGAAGATATAACATCTAGAAATATAGAAGACGAAGTAGATAAAAGATTATTAAAGGCATCAATAAATAAATTAACTGCAAGAGAAAAAAATATTATGGAAATGAGATTCGGATTAAAAACTGATGGTAATGAAAAAACACAAAAAGAAGTAGCGGATGAATTACGGAATTTCACAAAGCTATATATCAAGATTAGAAAAAAAGATAATAAAAAAAATGAGAAAAGAAATAATGAGTAAAACGCGGATAAATGTACAATTAAATACTTGTTTTTTTAAAAATGATATAGTAGAATATAGTAAAAAAACGAAGGAGTATAAATAATTATGATGAGTAATATAAAAATAACAAAAAATATTGATGAAGCTAACTGTATAACACATAGTGGAACATTTCATGCAGATGAAATCTTTGCAACATTGATATTATCTAAAATATTACAAGAAATAACATTAATACGTGTTCAAGAATTTAGAGATAACCCAAAAGATAATGTTTTAGTATATGATATTGGAGCTGGAAAATATGATCATCATCAATTGGGTGGAAATGGCCAAAGACAAAATGGAGTAAAATATGCTGCATGTGGTTTAATATGGAAAGAATTCGGAAAGCAGGTACTAGAAAAATATAATGTTGAAGATGTAGAATATACATGGAAATATATTGATAATAATCTTATACAATTTATAGATTCAAATGATAATGGTCAACTTCCAAAATTACAAACAGAGTATAGAAATGTACATCTTTCTTATATAATTGGATTATTTAATTCTAAATGGGATGAAGAGGATGAAAATGATGATAATTTTATGAGGGCATTAGAAATAGCAAATACCATATTTGATGAGTTTTTAGCAGATGCTATTTCAAAAATGAAAGCAAAAAAAATAGTAGATAAAGCAATAGATGAATCAAAAGATGGAATAGTAATACTTGAAAAATATGTACCATGGAAAGATTTTATAGTAAATTCTGAAAAAGAAAATGCAAAAAAAATAAACTATGTTGTTTTTCCTTCAAAAAGAGGAGGATATTGTGTGTATGCAGTTCCAGTGGAAATAGGAAGCTTTGAAAATAGAAAGTCATTACCACAAAGTTGGAGAGGAAAAAGAGATAAAGAACTGCAAAAAGTAACAGGTGTAAAAACTGCAAGGTTTTGCCATAATGCTGGTTTTATTTGTAGTTGCGAAACACTAAAAGACGCAATGGTTTTAGCACACTTGGCGACATTTTAAATTGGGGACAGTCCCGTTTTAAATTGGGGACAGTCCCGTTTTAAAAATGGGACAGACCTTGACATATTAAAAAATTAGCAATAAAATAAAGAAAAATTATTAAAGGAGGAAAATTATGTTAGTTACAACAAAGGATATGTTTGAAAAATCAATGAAAGAAGGTTTTGCAATAGGTGCATTTAATGTAAATAATATGGAAATAATACAAGCTATTGTTGATGCAGCAGCTGAGGAACATTCACCAGTAATATTACAAGCATCTTCAAGTGCGATAAAATATGCTAGAATTAATTACTTGATGAAAATGGTAGAAGCGGCTTGCGAAGAACACCCAGAAATACCAATCGCAATACATTTAGATCATGGACCAGATTTTGAAACAGCTAAAATGTGTATTGATAATGGCTTTACATCTGTAATGATTGATGGTTCAAAATATAGTTTTGAAGAAAATGCAAGACTTACTAAACAAGTTGTAGAATATGCTCATTCAAAAGGAGTTATGGTAGAAGCAGAAATTGGTAAACTTGCAGGTATTGAAGATGATGTAAATGTAGCAGAAGGAGATGCAATATATACAGATCCAGCTGATGCAGAGAGATTTGTTAAAGAAACAGGATGTGATTCTTTAGCAATAGCAATTGGTACAAGTCATGGAGCATATAAATTTAAAGGAGAAGCTAAACTTCGTTTTGATATTTTAAAGCAAGTTAAAGAAAGAATTCCAAATACACCAATTGTTTTACATGGAGCATCAACAGTTATTCCAGAATTAGTTGAACAATGTAATAAATATGGTGCTAATATTCCAGGAGCAAAAGGTGTGCCTGATGATATACTTCATACTGCATCAATTTCAGGAGTATCAAAAATTAATGTTGATACAGATTTAAGACTAGCATTGACTGCTGGAATTAGAAAAGTATTTGTGGAAGAGCCATCTGCATTTGACCCAAGAAAGTATTTGACACCTGCTAGAGAATTAATTAAACAGACAGTACAACATAAGATTAGAGATGTATTTGGATCATCTAATAAAGCATAGTAGAGTTAAAAAATAATTACAATTTTAACTGTGTTAAAGCCTATTCAAAACGCGGCTACGTACACTACGTACGTGCCCTTGCCTTTTAAATAGGCTTTGCCTTGTTAAAATTAAATTATTTTTCAACGGGAAATATGAACTTGCTTTTTGATTTACGCTTCGGCGTTTGCGTAACATTTTGCCTAGCATTATAGCCTTTTTTTTGCTTTTGATAGAAATATTTTAATTATTATGAAAAGAGTATATATATAGATTTCTTTCGCCAAGTGATTGAAAAATAATATATATACTCTTTTATTAAATGCAAAAATGAAATATCTTAATAGTTTCCTTTCAGGGCTATTGCCATCCTTCGTTCTGCATCTTTTTTAGCAATAGATTCGCGTTTGTCATATAGTTTTTTACCTTTACCAATTCCAAGTTCTAATTTTACCAAACTTCCTTTAAAATAAATAGAAATAGGGACTAAAGAGTAGCCTTTTGTTTGAACTTTTCCAATTAATTTATTTATTTCAGATTTATTTAACAACAGTTTTTTATCTCTTAATGGATCTTTATTATATATATTTCCGAATTCATATGGAGAAATATGCATTCCTATAACAAAACATTCACCATTGTAAATTTTAGCAAAAGAATCTTTAAGATTTACTTTTCCTTTTCTTATAGATTTTATTTCAGTTCCATATAATACAATACCACATTCGATTTTTTCTATAATTTCGTAATTATGATATGCATTTGGATTTTTCGCAATAGTTTTTATTTTTTCCATTTGTCTAGCCCTTTCAAAATTTTTATTTTTATTAATTAGAGTTATATTTATAATTTATGAAATTTCGAATGTGATTGGAGGTCGTGTCAGAGAGAGTTAGTTTTAATAAATTGAGGAAGCGCTAGCTTGCGAAGCAAGAACAGTGAGAGGCTCGGTTTATTAAAATTTACTCTCTCTAGAGACCGTATTGAGCCGAGAAATTGAATAAATTATAAATATAACTCTAATTAATATAGATAATAAAATAATACAATAAAATTATTTTACTGTTCACGGCTTAATAAATATATATTTTATCATTCCATTTTTAAATATATATTTATTAAGCTGTGAATTGTAATAAAATTATATCATTTTGCTAGAAAAAAGTCAAAAACCATTGCGAAATTTTAAATTTTGTGGTTTAATACATAGAGAATTAGAAAAGAGGAACTATTATGTCATCAAATTTATTAAAAAATGCTATAAAACATACGATATTAGTTACCAAACATAAATGGTTAGTTTTTAAATTCTGTTGTAAATTAGGAATGCCAATTAGAGGGTTAATGCATGATATGTCAAAATTTTCTCCTGTAGAGTTCTTTGAAAGTATAAAGTATTACGATGGAAAAGCAACTCCTATAGAATTCTGTAAAAAAGATAAAGGGTATTCTTTATCTTGGCTTCATCATAAAGGGAGAAATAAACACCATGATTCATACTGGGTAGATTTAAGTGCACCACAGGCGGCACCTGTAATTCCATATAAATATGTTATAGAAATGCTGTGTGATAAATTATCTGCAAGTATTACATATAATGGTAAAGATTGGACAAACTCATCTGAATATGATTATTGGCAAATTGAAAAAACAAGGATTATTTTGAATCCAAAAGTTGAAAATTTTTTATCAGCTGTTATTACAGAAATTAAAGATAATGGGATTGATAAGGTCCTAACAAAAAAACATTTAAAAGAACAATATAAAAAGTACTGCATAGATGATACTAGAGAGTATAAATATGTTTTTCACGGCCAATGGCAGGAGGTTGGGAAATAATTACAATTTTGGCTGTGTTAAAGTTTATTTAAAACGCGGTTACGTACACCACGTACGTGCCCTTGCCTTTTAAATAAACTTTGCCTTGCCAAAATTTAATTCTTTCCCAACCTAGGTTGAAAAATAATGGCCATCTTGCGTTGTTAAAAATTTATTCAAAAATCCTCAGCACAAGGCATACTGACGCTGTAACTCACTAGCGTTCGAACAGCCTCAGCAATGTGCACAAAGCACACTCCGGTTTTTTCATAAATTTTTGCCTAGCAATATAACCTTTCTTTTTCAACCATTAAAGCTAAGAATATATATTATTTATGATTTATTAAGGAGGTAGTGTGTTATGAAAGATGAGAAAATTGCAACTCGTCAAAGTTATGGAGAAAAGCTAGAAGAATTAGGAAGCAAATATAATGATATTGTTGTATTTGATGCAGATTTAGCAGGTGCAACTAAAACTTCTATATTTGCAAAAAGTTATCCAGACAGATTTTTTGATATGGGAATTGCAGAAGCTGATATGGTTTCTACTGCTGCCGGTATGGCAACCTGTGGAAAGGTTCCATATGTTAGTACATTTGCAATGTTTGCAGCAGGAAGAGCATATGACCAAATAAGAAATAGTGTATGTTATCCAAATTTAAATGTTAAGATATGTGCAACACACGCAGGAATAACAGTTGGGGAAGATGGAGCAACTCATCAAATGCTTGAAGATTTAGCTTTAATGAGAGCTATTCCAAATATGACAGTAATTTCCCCTTCAGATGATACTCAAACAAGATGGGCTGTTGAAGAAGCATACAAAATAAAAGGTCCTGTATATATAAGACTTTCTCGTCTTGCTACACCTGTAATATATGAAGAAACCCAAAAATTTGAAATAGGAAAAATGGTTCAAATTGGAGAGGGAACTGATGCGTGCTTATTTGCATCTGGAGATGTTGTTGCAGAAGCTATAAAAGCACAAGAAATTTTATCAGAAAAAGGAATAAATGTTAGAGTAATTGATGTTCATACAATTAAGCCAATAGATGAAGAAATGATTATTAAATGTGCAAAAGAAACCAAAAGATTAATTTCAATTGAAGATCATAATGTAATAGGTGGACTTGGTTCTGCAATTGCAGAGGTTTTAACTTCTAAATGTCCAACTAAATTAGAACGCATAGGAATAAAAGATCATTTTGGAAGATCTGCAAGTGCAAAAGAATTGCTACATTACTATGGATTAGATGCAGAGGGAATAGTAAAATTATTTGAAAGATAGAAATGAGAAGTAAAAAATGAAAAAATATTAGATTTTACACATATCTAATTTCACACTTTATGGAATGCAGGGGGATTAAAAATGATAAAAATAGCTTTTTTTAGTACAAAAGAATATGACAAAAAAATATTTGATAAATATAATAAAAAATATAATTATGAAATTACATATTTAGATTCACAACTTAATGCAGAAACAGCACCACTTGCTAAAGGATATGATGTTGTATGTGTTTTTGTAAATGATGTTGTTGACAAAGAAACAATTAAAATTTTAAAAGAAAACAATGTAAAATTAATTGCATTAAGATGTGCAGGATTTAATAATGTTAATATAAAAGCATTAGATGAAAATATAAAAGCAGTAAGAGTACCTGCGTATTCTCCAAATGCAGTTGCAGAACATGCTACAGCTTTATTATTAGAAATTAATAGAAAAATATATAAAGCATATCAAAGAACAAAAAAATATAATTTTACATTAAATGGTTTACTTGGATTTGATATTTGTGGCAAAACAGTTGGAGTTATGGGAACTGGAAAAATCGGAAAAGTATTTTGTAAAATTATGAAAGGTTTTGGGGCTAATGTAATTGCATATGATGTTTATGAAGATAAAGAAGCAGAAGAACAAATTGGGTTTAAATATGTTACATTAGACACTTTACTTGCTAAATCAGATATAATATCAATCCATTGTCCATTAACAAAAGAAAATGAGGATATTATTAATGATGAAACAATTAATAAAATGAAAAAAGGTGTAATTATTATTAATACAAGTAGAGGAAAACTTGTAGATAGTGCAAGCTTAATAAAAGGTTTAGAGAATGGAAAAATAAGTGGAGCGGGATTAGATGTATATGATGAAGAATCAGAATATTTCTTAAATGATATGTCAATGGAATATAAAAGAGATCAAAATCTATCAGTGCTTTTATCTATGCCAAATGTTATAATTACATCACATCAAGCTTTTTTCACAAGAGAAGCATTAAATAAGATTGCACAAGATACATGCCAAAATATAAAAGATATATTTGAAACAGGAAGTTGTGTAAATGAGGTAAAATAAAAAAAATAGGAGGAAATCATGTCAGTATCAGAAAAAGAATTATTACACATTGCTGACTTATCAAGTTTAGAACTAAAGGAAGAAGAAATACAAGATTATTTAGAAAACTTTCAGGAGATTATTGATTTTTCTAATGTAATTAATAATGCTCCTGTTGAAGATTTAGATATTACAATAGGAATTAATGAATCTAAAAATAGGTTTAGAAAAGATGAAGTTAAAGAATTTGAAGATACAGATGCTTTGCTTTTCAATGGACAGGGAATTCAGCAGAATATGTATAAGTTGCCTAAGGTTGTGCAATAAAAAAGCACTCAGGAAAAACCTGAGTGCTAAAGTACCGCTGACAGGACTCGAACCTGCATACTCCGTATTACCAATACGGTGCTAACCAGTTTAGCTACAGCGGTTTGGTGTCCATCGCAAATACTTTTGATGGACAACGACAGTGAGGGGGCTCGAACCCCCAACCTCCGCAGTGACTGTGCGGCGAGCTTACCTGGTGCTCTACACTGCCAAAAAGAGGAATTTCCTCTTAACAAACAACATTACATCAAACGATTATGTAAATGTCAATAGTTTTTTTGAATTTTTTTAGAAAGGAACCCTAAAAATGAATATCACAGATTTAACAGTTCACGAATTACAAGAAAAATTAAAAAATAAAGAATTAACAGTTACTGAAATTACTGAAGCATATTGTAATAGAATTGAAGAAAAAGAAAAAGATATAGATAGCTTTAATACAACATATTTAGATGAGGCAAGAAATCAAGCAAAAGAAATCCAAGAAAAAATAAATAATGGAGAAATAACAGGAGAGTATGCTGGAATCCCTATTGGAATAAAAGATAATATATGTGTTAAAGGAACAAGAACAACATGTAGTTCTAAAATGTTGGAAAATTTTATTGCACCATATTCAGCAACAGTTGCTGAAAAGTTAAATGCTGAAAATATTATTACACTTGGAAAAACAAATATGGATGAATTTGCAATGGGAACATCAACAGAAAATTCAGCATTCAAGATTACTAAAAATCCATGGGATTTAACAAGAGTTCCAGGAGGGAGTTCTGGAGGTTCAGCTGCTGCAGTAGCTGCAAACTTAGTTCCTTGGGCTTTAGGATCAGATACTGGAGGAAGTATTCGTCAACCAGCTTCACTTTGTGGAATAGTAGGTTTAAAGCCAACTTATGGATTAGTTTCAAGATATGGATTAGTTGCTTATGCATCAAGTTTAGATCAAATAGGGCCACTTACAAAAGATGTAAGAGATTCTGCTAAATTATTAACATTAATTGCAGGAAAAGATGAAAAAGATTCAACTTCAGAGGATAAGGGAAATATAAATTATGAAGATTGTTTAAAAAATGATGTAAAAGGTTTGAAAATAGCGCTTCCAAAAGAGTTCTTTGGAGAAGGACTTGATAAAGAAGTAAGAGATAAATTATATGAAGCAGCAGAAATTTATAAAAAGCTGGGAGCAGAAGTTGAAGAAATATCTGTAGATATAGAAAAATATGTATTAGCTACTTATTATATAATCGCAGATGCAGAAGCAAGTTCAAATTTAGGAAGATTTGATGGAATAAGATATGGACATAGAACCAATGAATATTCTAATATAGATGAAATCTTTAAAAAATCTAGAAGTGAAGGCTTTGGAGATGAAGTAAAAAGAAGAATTATATTTGGAACTTATGTATTATCTTCAGGGTATTATGATGCATATTACAAAAAAGCTCAAAAATTAAGAACTTATATATCAAATGAATTCAACAAAGCATTTGAGAAATATGATGTAATTCTTATGCCAACATCACCAACAACAGCATTTAAAATTGGAGAAAAATCGGGAGACCCAATGCAACTATATTTAGCTGATATTGATACAGTATCTGTAAATGTTGCAGGGCTTCCAGGTATATCAATTCCATGTGGTGTTGATAGTAAAGGCTTACCAGTTGGAATGCAATTAATAGGAAATAAATTCCAAGAAGAAACTATTTTAAACGCAGCATATACATTTGAGCAGGAGTATAAGTTTAGAGATAAATATAAGCCACAAGCTGTAAATAAATGAAAAACTTCGTCTTGCGTTGTTAAAATTTTCTTTAAAAATCCTCTGCACAAGGCATACTGACGCTGTAACTCACTATCGTTCGAACAGCCTCAGCAACGTACAACACGTACATTCCGGTTTTTAAAGAAAATTTTGCCTAGCAATACTCGTTTTTGATTTGTTTTAATCTAGTATAAAATATAATAAATCAAAAATACTTATTTAATTGAATAAAGAAGGGAATGATAACAAAATGGTTAGAGAAGACTACGAAGCAGTTATAGGATTAGAAGTTCATGCAGAGCTTTCTACAAAAACAAAAATATTTTGCTCATGCAAAACAACATATGGAGGAGCGCCTAATACACAAGTTTGCCCAGTGTGTATGGCAATGCCAGGAGCTCTACCAACCTTAAATGAAAAAGTTGTAGAATATGCAGTAAAAGCGGGGTTAGCAACAAATTGTACTATATCTCAAGATAGTAAAAATGATAGAAAAAACTATTTTTATCCAGATACACCAAGGGCCTATCAGATTTCACAATATGATAAACCTCTATGTGAGCATGGTTATATTGAGATAGAAGATGATAATGGAAATAAAAAGAAAATCGGAATTACAAGAATTCATATAGAAGATGATGCTGGAAAATTAAATCATGATGAATTTGGTGGGGGAACATTAGTAGATTTTAATAGAGCAGGAGTTCCATTAATAGAAATAGTATCTGAACCTGATATAAGGTCATCTAGCGAAGCAGAAAAATATTTAAAAAAATTAAAATCAATATTAGAATATATAGAAGTATCAGACTGTAAAATGCAAGAAGGATCATTTAGAGCGGATGTAAATGTTTCAGTACATAAAAAAGGAGAGCCTTTTGGCACACGTACAGAATCAAAAAACATGAATTCATTTAGAAGTATTGTAAGAGAAATAGATTATGAAA
>Ga0310691_10004324_pt1 | contig 16056 bp, 9 predicted proteins | sample 176DNAGHGlowgp2_FD_203887 | JGI IMG/M metagenome (GOLD analysis project Ga0310691, IMG submission 203887) | Sheep rumen microbial communities from Palmerston North, Manawatu-Wanganui, New Zealand - 1766 DNA GHGlow gp2 (v2) (version 2) | ecosystem: Host-associated > Mammals > Digestive system >...
CATCTCTCCAACGATGAAGTTCTTCGGCACTGCCATCAACGACGAGTTTGGCGACGTGGAGGAAACTGGCATCCTCATCACCATTTCCGAAATCTTCTCCGACCGCTTGGACCGACACATCAACACCTTCAAGTTGAATGAAGAATGATGAATGAAGAATTCATCCACAACAAATAGATAACAACAAACAGAACCCAGAAGATGGCAATAGAGCATCTTCGGGGTTCTGTTTTGTTTTTTTTATCGTTACTAAATGATGATAATCCTGCCCTGCGGTTTGCGATAGCTTTCGCCCAAAGAACCGCCGAGCGTCTCGCTCAGATAGTTGATGACCACATCGCGTACCGTCAGCGTGGTGGCACGTATCACGGGACAATCCTTCAGCATGTTGTAGAAACCGCCGCCCTTGTAGTAGGAAGAAATGGCCACGGCGTATGTGCGCTGGGGATCGATTGGCTTGTAACTGTTGGAAACCGCGTCCAGCACCTCCACGTCGGTCACGCTATGCGTTGCGGTATGCACCTTCAAGCGCATCCCTGACACCTGCGGAAACTGTAAGTCGTTCTTCGGTGTCTGTTTTGTGCATTCTTTCAGCATGTCGAGCAATTGCTGACCTGTCACCCCGATGACGCTCATGCTGTTCTCGTAGGGCAGCATGGCAACGATGTCGCCGTATGTGATTTTTCCCGCTGCAATGTTTTTTACAAAACTGTTGCCCGTCTGCAAACCTATCTCAGCCTTCATCTCTATGCGTAAGGCATCCGTCACCATGTCGCCGCCATTGGTCTCCTCGCGCTCCACCAGCAGTGTCCCGTCGGCATCCGCTACCGTCAGTTCGTAGTCTGACGTGCATACCACCGTCTCCGATACCGCTTGTGCCTTGAGCTTCACGCTATCGACCGTTGCTGCCACACGTTCACTTTCATTCGTGATGTCGTCGATGGCGATGAGGCTGGTAGAGACGGTGCCGTCAGGAGCTATGACCATCTTTCCCACGTTCCTCATGTGGTCTCCAGCCTGTGTGATGATGATGTCCTTGCCGTCAGCGTTTCGCACCTTGTCGCCCTCAATGCTGGAGTGGCTGTGAGAGTCTATCACTGCGTCGATGCCTCGTGTGGCGGCTATCAGTTTGTGGGAACTGACGCCCATGGCTTCCCACTCGCCGATGTGCGAAAGAAGTACCACCCAGTCGGCTTGTTCCTCGTTGCGAGCCTTATCTACTGCCTGCTGCACTAATTCGTAGAGGTCGTTGGCATGAAGGTCGTAGAGCAGTTGCCCATGCTCGTCGTAGAACGCATGTTGTTGAAGCTGCATGGTCTCTGGAGCCAGTGCGCCGACGAAGGCAATGCGCTTGCTGCCATACTGCTTGATGATGTATGGTGCAAAGACGGACTTCTCCTCTCCGTAGTGATAGTAGTTGGCACAAGTCACAGGAACGTCCAGTTGACCAAGAAGCCTTTCCATGTGGTCGCCACCATAATCAAATTCATGATTGCCGATGGTGATGATGTCGTAACCCACGCTGCGCATGATGTCGATGATATAGCTACCCTTGGAGATGGCGCCCAAAGCACCTCCCACCATGAAGTCGCCCAGACTGACGGTCACCACGTGCGCCGTGTCTGCCTCTATCATGGCATCCCGCAGACCCGCAAACCGACTGTATCCGCCAGTCTCGCAGTGCGTATCGCCTTCAAAGACTATCACGATGCTCTTCTTGTCCGCCGTCCGCGAATGCCCGTTGTCTGTATTCGTGGAGCAAGACGCAAGCACCAGTCCTGCCATCGCCATCATCAGATATGTAATGAATGCATGTCTCATGTCCATCATTTTTCATAAATCATTCTTTCCTCCCAGTTTCTTCTGTTCCCGTTCAAATTGCTCCAGGAAGTGAATCTCCACAGGTGTCAGTTCGTTCTTTGTCCGCTCCTTGAACTTGTCGTATTCTGCATCAGCCTTGGCTTTTGCCAGTTGGGCGGATACACGTCCGGCATGAGTCAGAATATCTTTCCGAGAAATACGTAGGAAGTCATCAAGAATGGCTATCCAATCTTTCATATACATTGGTCGATGTTCTTCAGCTTGTAATTCAGCGAAGTCGAGATAAAGACTGACGATACGGTTAAGCGTCGTTACTTCTTCTTGCGACAGATAGTTCTTGGCTATCTCAGCATCCGTCTTCTTAGGCATGGCACCCGTCCATGTTGTCAACCCCATAAAATCCTTCTGTGCATCGGCACGTTCATAGATTATCTCTGCAGCCGTATGCCCATGCACAGAATAGTGCATCTTATTCTGCACCGTCTTGAAGAACTCCTGCGTCATTTCCACTCGTGGGTCGTAGTCGATACTGAGTGCGTAGATTTCGAGTACTTTTCTATAGAAGACCTTCTCTGATGAGCGAATGTCACGAATACGGGCTAACAGCTCATCGAAATAGTTACCACCACCAGCCCGTTTCAGCAAGTCATCGTTCAGAGCAAAACCCTTTACGATGTATTCTTTTAGCACCCCCGTCGCCCACATACGGAACTGAACGCCACGATAGGAATGTACGCGATAGCCCACGCTGATAATCATGTCGAGGTTGTAGTAAGCGATGTCTCGCTCCACCTTTCTTTTTCCTTCAGTTTGAACTGTTGCAAAAAATGCAACGGTTGCGTCTTGCTGTAGTTCTCCCTCCTCAAATACATTCTTGATATGTCTGGAGATGGTGGATTTATTACGTTGAAACAATTCTGCCATCTGGTCAAGGTTGAGCCACACCGTTTCGCCTTGTAGCCTCACCTCAATGCGTGATTCACCATCTGGAGTCTGATATAATAGTATTTGTCCTTTATCTTCTGCCATATTGATTGTTGTTTTATTTACAAATCATCTCTTTTAGAGTTACTCATTAAGTGATGGGCCTCAGTCAATCTTTGGCAAAGTTATCAATAATTTCTTGAAATAAAGCAACAAAAGAAGCTCAAAATTGGAATTAATAATTGTTGAAAAATTTGGGCGTTTTGAAAATAAGAAATAAATTTGCGAACAAAGAATAAAAAAGTTGGAAGTTGTTAATCACAATATATAAAAACTAAGGCACATGAAAGCATTTACAAATCTTTACCAAGTTGCCAAAACCTTGCGTTTTGAATTGATTCCCGATGAAAGGACAAAGGAGTTCCTTGAGCACTCAAAGCTGATTGATAAGGATGAACATCGTGCGGAAAGTTATGTCGCAGTAAAGGGAATCATTGATCGCTATCACAAGGCATTTATAGAACGTGTGTTGTCAGAACTAAAACTGCAATATGCAAAAGAGGACAAACTGAATTCACTTGAGGAGTTGTATTCACTGTATATGAAGACTCAAAAAAGTGACGCTGACAAAAAAATGTTAGAGCAAGTGCAATCAAATTTGAGAAAACAGATTGCCAATGCACTTACTAAAGATAGTCAATATAAGCGCATGTCAGGCAAAGAGTTGATAAGGGAAGATTTGTTCAAAATAACTACGCCAGAAGAGAGAACGTTAGTTGAAGAGTTTGCAGATTTCACAACCTATTTTTCTGGTTTCTATGAAAACAGAAAGAATATGTATTCTGCTGAGGCTCAATCCACTGCCATTTCATATAGGCTCATCAACGAGAATCTTCCTAAGTTCATCGACAACATTGCCACGTTCCATAAGATACTGAATTCACCCGTAGCGGAACAACTTCCAACTTTATACAAAGAAATGAAGGAGTATCTGAATGTCAACAGCATAGAAGAGATGTTTATGCTTGACTACTATGATGTGGTTTTGACACAGACACAAATAGAAGTCTATAACGGTGTTATTGGAGGAAGGACAACAGATGATGGTCAAAAGATTCAAGGTATCAATGAATATGTGAACCTCTTTAATCAGAAACAATCCTCTCGCGAGACACGCCTCCCAAAACTGAAACCGCTGTTTAAACAAATCCTTAGTGACAGACAAACCGTATCTTGGTTAACAGAGGAATTCAAAACAGATAGAGATATGCTGGATGCTATTAAAGAGCGTTATGATTCGCTATCCTCAGATGTTTTTCCTTTGTTGAAGGAGCTATTGCAAAACTTATTCTCATACAACCTGAATCAAATATTCATTCCTAACAATCTTGCCTTGACTGATATTTCACAATCTTTATATGGCGATTGGGGTGTTATCAAACGAGAGATTATGATTCGTTTGAAGCACGACTTCCCTCAGACTAAGAAAGAGAAAGCCGAGAAATATGAGGAAAGGATAGAAAAGACATACAAGTCGTTCGACAGTTTCAGCATTGCATACCTTAATGAGGTTTTGTCAGAAAAGAGTCTTGATGTGTGCTCTTATTTTGCTACATTAGGTGCTGTTAATAATAAAGATAGACAGACGGAGAACCTTTTCCTTCAGATAAAGAATGCATATCATAACGCAGCAGAACTGTTTGAAAAAGACTATCCAGAGACTAAGAATCTGGCACAAGACAAGCAGAGCGTAGATAAGTTGAAGGTTTTGATGGATGCGCTGAAAGCGTTACAGCATTTTGTGAAACCGTTGATGGAAACAGGGGAAGAACCAGAGAAAGACGAACGATTCTATGGCGATTTGTCAGTCTTGATGGAAGAACTTAACCTTGTTACCCCTTTGTACAATAAGGTGCGCAACCGTATGACACGCAAACCTTATTCTAATGAAAAATTCAAATTGACATTTAACATCAAGGGCAATTTCCTTGGAGGATGGGTAGATAGTAAGACTGAGAAATCCGACAATGGAACTCAATATGGGGGATACCTTTTCAGAAAAAAGAACTCTATAGGAGAATACGACTATTATCTTGGCGTAAGTGCAAACACGAAGCTGTTCAGAAAAGTGGAAGGTGCTTCGGGGCAGTATGAACGCCTCGACTATTATCAGCCGAAAAGTCAGACTGTCTATGGAAACAGCTATGTGGGAAAGGATGGTTACGAAAGCGACAAGCAGACCTTGATGCACAGTATCATATCGTATGTAGGTACAACAAATGATATGAACGTCAAGCAGCAGGTAGAAAGTAAGGATACCCCAAGCTCGATGATAACTGTGATTAAAGATGCCTCTCCTTTGCTGTACCAAGGGCTATTGGATGACCCTTATTTTTCGGATGTAAACAGAAGAGTAACGAACAATTTTCATCAGACGATACTATCTATGACTCGTATTCCTCGGTCCAAGGATTATCAGGGTGCCAAGTTCACTCTGTTTACAGAACCGCAACAGGTCATTGAAGATATCTGTAAGGAAAAGGTTTTTGGTTATTTTGCAGTTGACGACCAAGAAATAGCAGATGCTATGGCAGATACTTCAAAGCCATTCCTGCTGTTTAAGATATCGAACAAGGACCTTTCCTTTGCCGAGAAATTTGAAAAGGGGATGCGTCACTCTAGAGGTACTGACAACTTGCATACAATGTACTTCAAGGCTCTGATGAATGGAGAACAATCTGTCTTAGACATAGGTAGTGGTGAGGTGTTCTTCCGCAGAGCAAGTATAAAGGCAAATATAACTCATCCTGCAAGAATCGCTATCAAAAACAAGAATAACGCCAACGAGAAGAAAGAAAGCTGTTTTGACTACGATCTCATCAAAGACAAACGATACACAGTAGATAAGTTTGGTTTCCATCTCTCTATCATACAGAATTACCAAAGTCCTAACCGATATGATGTGAATGCCTTGACAAGAGAATACATTCGCAACAATCCAGATGTTCATTTCATAGGTATTGACCGAGGAGAACGTCATCTTTTGTATGTGTCGGTTATCAACAGTAGAGGGCAGATTGTGGAGCAATTCTCTATGAATAAAATAGAGAATGAATATAATCAGACCGATTACCATCAGCTTTTGGAACAACGTAGTGATATTCGGCAAAAAGAGAGACAGAGTTGGAGAACCATAGAAGGAATTAAGGAACTGAAACAAGGTTATCTTTCGCAGGTTGTTCATCGGATAGCGACTCTGATGGTGAAATACAAGGCGGTCGTTGTGCTTGAAGACTTGAATATGGGATTCAAGCGTGGAAGGCAGATGGTGGAGAGTTCCGTATATCAGCAGTTTGAGAAAGCATTAATAGATAAGCTCAACTACCTTGTGGACAAGCAAGTTGACGCTAATGAGCCAGGAGGGCTTCTCAGAGGACTACAGCTCACAAACAAGTTTACAAGTTTCAGAGAAATGGGCAAGCAGAATGGATTCCTTTTCTACATTCCTGCATGGAATACCAGCAAGATGGATCCTGTCACTGGCTTTGTTGACCTTTTGCATCCTCGTTATGAGAATGTGGACAAAGCGCGAGCCTTTTTCTGTAAGTTCAAGTCCATACAATACAACGATGAAAAAGGTTGGTATGAGTTCCGTCTTGACTACAATGATTTTAATGCTAAGGCAGAAGGAACAAAAACCTTATGGTCAGTATGTAGTAATGGTACACGCATCGAAACTTTCAGGAATGTAGAAAAGAACTCGTCTTGGGACAATAGGGAAGTCTGTCTTACAGAAGAATTCGACAAGCTCTTTGCTGATTATCATATCTCGCGAACTGGAAATCTGAAAGAGCAGATAGCACAGCAAACGGAGAAATCCTTCTTCGAACGATTGACTCATCTGTTGAATCTTACCCTCCAAATGCGCAATAGCATGACAGGAACCACGATAGACTATTTGGTATCACCTGTTGCAGACGAAGATGGTGTGTTCTACGATAGCCGTACGTGCAGCAAAGAACTTCCAGAGAATGCTGATGCCAATGGAGCATATAACATAGCGAGAAAAGGATTGTGGGTGGCTTGCCAAATACGAGAGGCTCAGGACGCAAACAAGGTAAAACTCAATATTTCCAACAAGCAGTGGCTTCTGTTTGCCCAGACCAAGCCATATCTCAGTGACTGATGGAAGACTATATCGCCATATCGACACTAAATGATTTCATCTTCTGTCCTTATTCCATATACCTTTACAACGTATATATGGAAACGGACGAAAGTGTCTATCATGCCACACCTCAGCAAACCTTAGTGTCAACATCTTTGCACATTCATACGAAGTATTTGATTTTTAGTTGGTTGTGCAATAATGAGATTCGATGTGGGGCAAAATTGTTCTTAGATGTTTTCCCATAATATCTTGGTGGTTAGCTAATTAATGGTTATCTTTGCATAGTTTTAGGGCTATAAGCCGCAATTAATTTCTACTATTGTAGATGAGGATGGTGTCCTCCGCTGCCTCCACGGGCTATAAGCCGCAATTAATTTCTACTATTGTAGATTTACCGCACTTAGGGCACGTGTAGACGGGGCTATAAGCCGCAATTAATTTCTACTATTGTAGATTCTTTTACATACTCATACATCTTCTTAAAGGCTATAAGCCGCAATTAATTTCTACTATTGTAGATTAGAGGTAACAAATATCTTCAAGTCAAGAGGGCTATAAGCCGCAATTAATTTCTACTATTAAGGTCGGTTTTTTAAATAATTATTTTAGATTTTCTACCACAATTATAGGCCTTTTTCCCATTTGATGATGCTTTTTCTTTGATTGTACTAGCGCTCTTCTTCGATTGTGCTGAACCTCCCCTTCGAATATACTGAACGATTCCTTTGATTTTACAAAAATGTCGAGCCCTCAACGTTAACATGGCGAGCGCTCGTTGTCGCAACGCCGAGCGCTCGCTGATTCGATAACGAGCCCTCGGCAACTAGTTGAATTCAAAGAATCGGTTCAGTCAGTCCACAGATTTGCTTCTGACAATCCCCAAATTCGCTTCAGAAAATCCTTTATAGCGGAGCATTAAAAGCATCTTTCACGAAAAAACGAGTCAACAAATTACCACAAATGACTCAAATATCTCTACGGAGTATAGGAGGAAGGGAGTTTGAATGATGAATAAAGGAAAGGCTCCAATACACCAAAAACTCCGTAGAGAATTGAAAAGGTGAGTCAACAAATTACCACAAATGACTCAATAACTCTACGGAGGATAGGAGTAAGGGAGTTCTGAAAATGAAGATTAAGGAAAGACTCCAATACTCGTGAAAATCTATGCTAAATCATTGGCAGGCTTTCGCCATTGATTTTGCGGTAGAGATCGAGGGCAAAGACGTCGGTCATGCCGGAGATGTAGTCGAGGACTGCCATGATGCGGTGGTAGGCATCGGGGGCATCCACTTCGTATTGCTGGCTGACGCGGTTGAGGAGCAACTGCGAATAAGCACGGTCGGGATGCATGGCGGCTTCCGTGAAGAGGTCGATGAGGGTGGAGATGATGCGATAACCAGCCAGTTCGATATCTACTACGTCTTTGCTTCGGTAGATGCGCTCGGCAGATATTTTGGCACTGTTGGCGTATGCTTCGCGCAGACGCGGAGTCATGTTCTTGATGAGCGAGCCTTGGAAGCTGCCGTTGAGGATGGATTCTTCGTTGGCGATGAAGGTGCTGACACATTCGCGCTCCAATTCACCGATGGCACAGGAACGGAGATAGACGATGCGCTCGTTGATGTCGTCCACGCTGTTGAGCACCGTCAGGATGCGGTCCTTGCGCTCGGGGTCGCAGAAGCGGAGGAGGATGTCGGTTGTTTCTTCCGTACTGAGAATCTTGAGTTTGTGGGCATCTTCGATGTCCATGATTTCGTAGCAGATGTCGTCGGCTGCCTCTACCAGATAGACGAGTGGATGACGAGCGAAAGTGCCGTCAGCATGTTGGATGATGCCTAGTTCTTTGGCGATGGATTGGTAGGTTTCTGCTTCTGTGCAGAAGAAACCGAACTTTTGTTTCTTCCCTGCCTGTGAGGAAGAAAAAGGATATTTCACGATGGAGGCAAGGGTGGAGTAGGTGAGTACGAACCCACCTGGACGACGTCCCTTGAACTGATGGGCAAGCAGTCGGAGTGCGTTGGCATTGCCATCGAAATGAATGAGGTCGCTCCATTCCTCTGCTGTCATCATCTCTCGATATTTTTGACCTTCGCTCTCACTGAAATATGTGGCAATGGCACGCTCGCCGCTATGTCCGAAAGGCGGGTTGCCCATGTCGTGCGCCAAGCAAGCGGCACTGACGATGGCACCACACTCAGTGATGTGAGAATCAGTGAGTTCTGGATGCAACTGAAGGAGTCGGCGAGACACGTCGTCGCCCAAAGAACGTCCTACGCTGGACACTTCGAGCGAGTGGGTCAGGCGGTTGTGGACGAAGATGCTGCCTGGGAGAGGAAAGACTTGAGTCTTGTTTTGCAAACGACGGAATGGAGCCGAGAAGATGAGTCGGTCGTAATCGCGCTTGAATTCCGTGCGGTCGTCCTTGCGCTGGATGTGAAGATGCTCTTGGCCGAGGCGTATGTTGGAAATGAGTTGATGCCAGTTCATGGGGGGATGATGGATGATGAATGATGGATGATGGATGGCTTCGGCAGAGCCGAGGCTTACGGAGAAATTAACGAAGCCGATGCTTTGAGAGCAATTGGCAGGACAGAAGCTTTGAGAGCAATTGGCGGAACCGATGCTTTGAGAGCAATTGGCAGAATCGAAGCTTACTGAGGAAGTAGAAGCTTTAGATTGACGAAAGCCATTGGAGAATGATGTGTGAATTGTTTAAGAAATGCAAATTTACATTAAGTTTTGCAATTCAGAGGAGAAAAAAGCGGAAAAATCATTGGAAATGCGTAATTTTGCAACTTATTTAATAATGTATTGTGTTGAGTGTGCATTCATTCATCATTTGGCTTATTTTCATCATGCAAGTTAAGATAATCAATCGTTCGAAACACGAACTACCTAAATATGAGACTGAACAGTCGGCGGGATTGGACTTGAGAGCCAATCTTGATGCTCCGATTACGTTGAAACCCATGGAACGCTGTTTGGTGCCTACGGGACTGTTTATGGCATTGCCAAAAGGTTATGAGGCACAGGTGCGTCCTCGCAGTGGTTTGGCTATCAAGAAGGGTGTCACTGTGCTGAATTCTCCGGGGACTATCGATGCCGACTATCGTGGCGAGGTGTGCGTGGTGCTTATCAATCTCAGTTCTGAACCCTTTGTCATCAACGATGGGGAGCGCATTGCGCAGATGATTGTTTCGAGGTTTGAGCAGGTGGAATGGGACGATGTGGAGGTGCTCGACGAGACGGAACGCGGTGCTGGAGGATTTGGGCATACGGGCAAGTAGATGAAGAGGGGCCTCGGCAAAACCGAGGCTTACAGAAAAACTAAAAGAGGGCTTCGGCGAAAGCGAGGCTTACAGAAAAACCAAGGAGGGCTTCGGCAAAACCGAGGCTTACAGAAAAACTAAGGAGGGCTTCGGGGGAACCGAGGCTTACGAAAAAACTAAGGAGGGCTTTGGGGAACCGAGGCTTGCAAAAAAAATGAAGAATTTAGAATGAAATGTAAAAAATATATACTTGTGGTTGTGGTGCTGCTTTGGGCTGTTGGAATGATGGCTCAAAAGAAAGGTGGTGCGCAGCGGCAAAGTGATGTGCAGTCGGTGACGGATGTGCAGGATGGAACGAATTTACAGGCTGAGACAGCTAAGGAGAAGGCGTATGCTTTCTTTATGGAGGGACTCAGATTGTTTCATCAGGAAAAGCATGCAGAGGCATACGATTTGTTTCATCATGCCTTGGCACTCGATTCGCAGTTGGTGGGTGCTTACTACAAGTTATCGAACTATGAGCATTTCTTGCACAATGACTCAGCTTCGGTGGGTATGTTGGAACAGGCTTCAAGGTTGGACGATGACAATTATTGGGTGCGTCAGGCTTTGGTGGCTCTTTATGTAAGCAAGAATCGCGATGAAGATGCCATTGCTGAACTGGAACGCTTGTCGAAGAAGTTTCCTCGCAAGACGGATGTGTTGTGGATGTTGGGCGAACTGTACAACAAGAAGCAGGATTATGCCAATGTGGTGAAAACGCTCGACCGTGTGGAACTCCTCGAAGGGAAGAGTGAGGAATTGTCCATGCAGAAGTTCCGCAACTATGTGCAGATGAAGGACGAGAAGAAGGCGTATGCTGAAATGACGGAATTGGCTGAGGAATATCCAAACGATGTGCGCTATCAGGTGCTGATTGGTGACCTCTATGCAGATAATGGTAAGCTCGACAAGGCATACGCTGTGTATAAGGAGATAGAGAAGGAGCATCCCGACAACTTGGCACTTCAACTGTCGTTTGCCAACTACTATCAGATGAAAGGTGAGGATTCTCTCTATCAGGATGCGATGGAGCGACTCATCGTGAATACGCAACTGGATGATGATACGCGAGTTCGCTTCTTGCAAGGTATTTGTTTGCAGAGCATTCAGGAGAATTCTGATACAACCCAAGTGCTTCCTTTGCTTCGTAAGTTGCTGACTTATCCGCAAAAAGATACGCGCGTGGCAGAACTCTGTGCCCGCTATATGATAACTCGCGATGCACCGAAGGAGTCCGTGAAACCTGTGCTTTGGCAAATGCTCGACATCGACCCCGAACAGGAACTGGCTCGCAATCAGTTGCTTTCATACGCCATTCAGGAAGACGACACAATGGAAGTAGTGCGACTCTGCAAGACGGCTGTGGATTATAATTCTTCCGACCCCGTGTATTATTACTACCTCGGCATAGGCTATTATCAGTTGAAGAAAAACAAGAATGCTGTGGATGCCCTTCAGAAGGGATTGGGAAAGGTGACCGACAAGAGCAATCTCTCGTTGATTACGAATATGTATGCCGTGAGTGGCGACCTCTATCATCAGTTGGGCAACGACAAGAAGGCGTTCGAATGCTATGACTCATGTCTGCTTTATCGACCAGACGATGCGTTGGTACTGAATAACTATGCCTATTATCTTTCCGAACAGAAAAAGGACTTGGCAAGGGCAGAGGAAATGTCGAAGCGTTCGTTGGAGAAGGAAGCCAACAATCCTACTTATCTCGACACTTACGCTTGGATTCTTTTCCAGCAGAAGCGTTACGAAGAGGCGCGTGTGACAATTGATTCCGTGCTTGTGCTTTTGGGTGATTCTGCATCGGCTGCGGATGCTAATCTTGTTGAGCATGCTGGCGACATCTATATGAAATGTGGTCAAAAGGAACGGGCACTGGAACTATGGAATCAAGCCAAACAACTCGGAACGGATTCCGCCACGATTGATGATAAAATACGAAAGAAGAAGTATATTGATTATTAGCGTTGACACTAAACACTCAAATTAAATAAAACACTAAACACTAAATAAATAGATGAAAAAGATTGCAGGGTTATTGGGATTGACATTGATGATGACATTCGTCCTTTCCTCGTGCCGTTCTACCAAATCGGCACAGAAAGGTGGTGACGTCAACACAAACCTATCAACGATAACAAACACATCGGGCACGACGAAAACCTTCTCTTCGACTGATTATTTCCAGTTGGTGCAGAATAACCAATCGAAAGAGAAGAACTTGACTGCCAGACTGAAAGTGACAATTGCGATGAATGGGAAGTCGCTTAGTACGAGTGGAAGTCTAAAGATGAAGAAGAACGACGTGATTCAGATTTCGATGGTGGACCCTATCGTTGGAATTGCCGAAGTGGGCAGGATGGAATTTACGAAGGACCGCGTGTTGGTGATAGACCGCTTCAACAAGCAGTATTTCGATGTGCCTTACGAAGAGGTGTCGTTCCTAAAGAGAGCCAATGTGGATTTCAACACACTCGAATCCCTCTTTTGGAACGAGATTTTCCAACCTGGAACGACCGAGCCAAACGCTGAGGCTTTCACATACACGAAGCCTGATGGCAGTGAACCAGTGAACAACGTGGACAAGGTGAATATTGGTTACAAGGACAAGATGCTGAACTATCGTTTCGAGACGGAACAACCTTTGGGACAACTCGAAAAGACGGTGATTTCGAGCAATGAAGACCAATCGGCTCAGTTCTCCTTCGACTATGGCAAGTTTGAGAAGTTTGAGAAGACGAACTTCCCAAGCGAGATGGTGATGTCGTTTGTGATGGGCAATAAGAATGCAAGTCTTTCATTCTCACTTAGTTCGGTAGATAACGATTCGAAGTGGAAAACCCGTACCACTGCCCCTTCCAAATACACCAAGGCTGATGCCGAAAAGGTGCTGAAATCACTTATTAAATGATAAAAGATATCAAATGAAACGCTATCTCATCATATTGTTGTCGATTCTCATGGCGGTGGAAGTTTCTGCTCAGAAACCTACGACGAGAAGGCAGAGCACTGCTAAGAAAGCTACAACGACTCAGAAGGCAACGACGAATAAAAAGGCAACGACGACGACTCAAAATGCGACGCAGAAGAAAGCGGTAGCACCTCAGAAGTCGAAAGCGCAGTTGCAAAAGGAAATGCAGGAGGCTACTCGTCAGAAGAAGGAGAAGCAGGCTCAGGCAGTTCGTCTGAACAAGTCCATCAAGACCAGTTTGGATTCTGTGATGATACTTGACAATCAGATTGGTAGGCAGCAGAAGTCTATCGACTCTTTGAGTACGGACATTCAGGACCTCAAGCAGAAAATCAGTGTGCTGGAAGACGAGTTGGTGCAGTTGCAGAAGGAACTAGCAGACAAGAAGAGCAAGTATGCCAAGGCGATGGTGTATATGCAGAAGCATAAAACGGTTCAGGAAAAACTGATGTTCATTTTCTCAGCCAAGAACTTGGAACAGATGATTCGCCGTATGCGCTATGTGAGAGAGTATTCAGCTTTCCAGCGTGCTCAGGGCCAGATTATCAAGGAGAAACAGGCAGAGGTGCGTAGAAAGCAAAATGAACTATTGGAGGCTAAGACCAAGCTCGAAACTCATCGCGTGGCAATGGAAGAGAAGCGCAAACAGTTGGAGGTGGTGAAGGGCAGTTGCCAGAAACAGGTGCAGTTCTTGAACCAGAACCTTGCCACTGTGCAGCAGCAAATCAAGGAATATCAGCGCAGGGAAACGGAACTGAATGCGCAAATCGAACGTATCATTCAGGCAGAGATAGCTGAGGCAAGGCGTAGGGCAGAAGCAGAGCGTAAGCGTCGAGAGGAAGCTGCAAGAAAGAAAGCGGCTGCCGAAGCAAAACGATTGGCAGAGGCGAAGGCGGCTCGTGAGCGTGCTGAAGCTGAACGCAAGGCTGCTGAAGAACGTGCTCGATTGGCAAAGACAGCCGAAGAGAAGAAGGCTGCTAAGGCTGAGGTGAAACGAACGGAATCGACCTTGAAGGCGGCAACGAAGGAAGAAAAGGCTGCTGCCAAGGAGTATGAGAAGAAGACTGCCGAGGACAATGCAGCGTGGATAGCAGAGGAGAATGCCGACCGCAAGTTGTCGTCGAACTTCGCTTCCAACAAGGGACGTTTGCCAATGCCTATAACGGGCTCATATAGTGTGGTAGGTCATTACGGCACTTACAACGTGGCTGGATTGAGGAATGTGCAACTCGACAACAAGGGTATAGACATCCGTGGACAGGCTGGTGCACAGGCACGTGCAGTGTTTGATGGAACAGTTTCTCAGGTGTTCATGTATGGCGGGCAATATATCGTGATGCTCCGTCATGGCTCGTACATCTCTGTGTATTCGGGACTTTCGTCAGTGTCTGTCAGCAAGGGTGCGAGGGTTTCTACTCGCCAAACTCTTGGTAATGTGGGCACGAACGAGGATGGGAATTATGTTCTGCATTTCCAACTCCGCCAGAATTCTCAAAGGCTGAATCCTGAAAGCTGGGTTAGATAAACGAAGAGGGGCTTCGGCAGAGCCGAAGCTTACGGAGAACCGAACAAAAGGCTTCGGCGGAAGCGAGGCTTGCTGAGAAAAAAGGGGGCTTCGGCAAAGCCGAAGCTTACTGGGAAAACAAAGAAAGAAGAATGATTTTGCTCCAGGAGAGTAATTTTCATTCTTCTTTCTTTTTGTAAGGAGGGAAGGGGGGAAGAAGTTTTTCTATTACTTCTTTACTTTCGTTGCCTTTACGAAATAAATAATCAGGAGGATGTAGGCAACGAGGCTCAGGACTTCGGAGAGGCTATTGTTGAGCCATTCGTCGTTGACGAGGTAAATACCACCGAAGCGCATCAGAGCACTGACCACTCCCATCAAAGCGCCACCAGCGATGAAGCCCGAGGCAATGAGCGTTCCCTTTTCTTCGCGCTCCTTATTGATTTTCTCATCCTTTGTGCGAGAGGTGATGTACCAGTTGATAGCTCCACCTACCACGAGCGGGATGTTCAGTTCCATTGGGATGAACATACCAAGGGCGAAAGCGAGGGCAGGAACACCGCAAAGGGTGAGGATGATGGCGAGGGCTGCACCAATGCCATAGAGAATCCAAGGAGCACCCACGCCGTTCATGAGCGGTTCAATCACGGCAGCCATCGCATTTGCCTGAGGAGCAGCGAGCTGTCCGCTGGTGAAGCCGTATGTCTTGTTGAGGATAATCATCACGCCGCCTACTGTTGCAGCTGAAACGAGTGTGCCGAGGAACTTCCATGTTTCCTGTTTGGCAGGAGTGGTGCCGAGCCAGTAACCTATCTTGAGGTCGGTGATGAAACTGCCTGCCATGGAGAGTGCCGTACAAACCACACCACCCATGATGAGTGCCGCTACCATTCCGCTTGGTCCTTTCAGTCCTACAGCCACCATCACGACACTGGCGAGAATCAAAGTCATCAGCGTCATTCCCGACACAGGGTTAGAACCCACGATAGCGATGGCATTGGCTGCCACGGTGGTGAAAAGGAAAGCGATGATGGCTACGAGGAGGATTCCAACGAGTGCTTGTGCGATATTGCCGTCGAACACTCCGAGGTAGAAGAAGATGAAGGTGGCAATGATGGTGATGATGGTGCCAATGGCGATAATTTTCATGGACAGGTCGCGGTTGGTGCGGCTTTCCACTTTCTGTTCACCACCTTTGTTCTTCATTTCGCTGGCAGCGAGTCCCACTGCACTCTTGATGATGCCCCACGAGCGGATAATGCCGATGATACCCGCCATGGCGATACCACCAATACCGATGCTCTTGCCGTAGGAGGTGAAAATCATTTCGGGACTCATG
>Ga0310691_10004326_pt1 | contig 16053 bp, 29 predicted proteins | sample 176DNAGHGlowgp2_FD_203887 | JGI IMG/M metagenome (GOLD analysis project Ga0310691, IMG submission 203887) | Sheep rumen microbial communities from Palmerston North, Manawatu-Wanganui, New Zealand - 1766 DNA GHGlow gp2 (v2) (version 2) | ecosystem: Host-associated > Mammals > Digestive system >...
TAAAGAATTATTGGGAGACGACATTGACCTGACAATTTTGTATTTGATGCTTGTTCTTTAGTTTAAGAATGAAGTTAATATTCATATTACAATTTCTATGATAATAAAAGAATTGCTCTACCCAAAGAAGTAGAGCAATTCTCATTGATAACTAATATAAGTAAGTGAATTATTCAGCGCTTTCTGCTACCACTTCAGCCTCAGCTACTGGCTCAGCTACTGTAGCGGCCTCTGTGGCCTTCTTGCCACCACGGCGGCTGCGGCGTGTAGCCTTCTTCTTGCCAGCGTCCTTAGCCATGTTCTCATCATAGTCAACGAACTCGATGAAAGCCATTGGAGTGGCGTCGGAAGGACGGATACCCAGCTTGATGATGCGGGTGTAACCACCTGGGCGGTTGGCAATCTTAGCAGAGATGTCACCAAAGAGTTCCTTGATGGCATACTTGTTCTGCAGGTAGCTGAACACAACACGGCGCGACTCAGTAGTGTCGGTCTTCGATTTTGTGATCAGTGGCTCGACATACTTGCGCAGTGCCTTAGCCTTGGGCAAGGTAGTAGTGATTCTCTTGTGCATAATCAGCGAGATAGCCATGTTGGCCAACATAGCATCCCTGTGCGCTGCCTTACGTCCAAGATGATTGAATTTCTTATTGTGTCTCATCGTTTAATCTTTTTCTAATTTATACTTGGAAATATCAGTTCCGAATGAAAGTTGCAGACTCTCAAGCAGGTCGTCAAGCTCTGCAAGAGACTTCTTACCGAAATTACGGAATTTGAGCAAGTCTGTTTTGTTAAATTGTACCAAATCTCCCAAGGTCTCCACCTCAGCGGCTTTCAGACAGTTCAAGGCACGAACAGAAAGGTTCATGTCGGTCAACTTCGTCTTCAGCAACTTACGCATAGACAGAATCTCCTCGTCGAACTCCTCAGCACCCTCGATGTCAGCATTCTCGAAGGTGATCTTCTCGTCGGTAGAGAAGAGCATAAAGTGGTGGATGAGGATCTTGGCTGCTTCCTTGAGCGCATCCTTGGGATGGATAGAACCATCGGTGCTGATCTCAAGCAGCAGCTTCTCATAGTCTGTCTTCATTCCCACACGGTAGTTCTCCACCGCAATCTTCACGTTGCGGATAGGAGTGTAGATAGAGTCGATGGCCAACTCGTTGACATTGTCGGTGCAAAGCTCACGGTTCTCGTCGCTTGGCACGTAACCACGTCCCTTGTTGATGTTCAACTCAATCTCGATGGAAGCCTTAGGATCTAAATGACAAATTACCAAGTCAGGATTTAACACTCCAAATCCACTAAGATACTTGTCGATATCGCCAGCGGTGAACTCTGTTGCGTTCTCCACTGTGATAAGAACTTTCTCCTTGTCAGTTCCTTCACTTCTCTGCTTGAACCTTACTTGCTTGAGGTTCAAGATGATACCGGACACATCTTCCTTCACACCGGGGATGGAGGAAAACTCATTCTCCACACCAGCTATACGAATGGTACAGATGGCATAACCCTCGAGCGATGAAAGCAAGATGCGACGAAGAGCGTTGCCAATGGTGATACCAAAGCCAGGCTCCAGGGGACGGAATTCGAACTTGCCGAACTTGTCCGTCGATTCCAGCATCACTACTTTATCTGGTTTTTGAAATGCTAATACCGCCATGTTAAATTTTATTATTTAGAGTACAACTCGACTATCATTTGTTCTTTAATATTCTCAGGAATACTTTCACGCTCAGGAAGGTGAAGCAACTTGCCACCCTTGACGTTCTCGTCCCATTCAATCCATGGGTACTTGCTGTGGTTGAAGCCAGCCAAAGATGCCTCAACAACCTCGAGGCTCTTAGACTTCTCGCGAACTGCAACCACCTGACCTGGAGTTACTGAATAGGAAGGGATGCCTACTACCTTGCCATCAACAGTGATGTGCTTGTGGTTGACAAGCTGACGGGCAGCTGCACGAGTGGGAGCGATGCCCAGACGGTAAACAACGTTGTCGAGACGGCTCTCCAGCATCTGAAGGAGCACTTCACCAGTCACTCCGTCTTTTCTTGATGCCTTCTCGAAGAGAATACGGAACTGCTTCTCCAGCACACCATAAGTATATTTAGCCTTCTGCTTCTCAGCCAACATCAGACCATACTCAGAAGTCTTTCTGCGACGATCCCTACCATGCTGACCTGGTGCGAAATTACGTTTCTCAAGAACCTTGTCTGGACCGTAAATAGCCTCACCGAAACGGCGTGAAATCCTTGTCTTAGGTCCTGTATATCTTGCCATATTATTGTCCTTGTTTTTTGTGACATCTCAGCGTCGCTCCTCACCAGCCGTTGTCCTTACAGCAGCGGATGTAGAAAGGAAAAGATACATCCAAAATCGGACACCGAACTGAGGGGATGGACTGGAGACGTCGGAATTGTGATTGATTATACTCTTCTTCTCTTAGGTGGACGACATCCATTGTGTGGAAGTGGAGTCACGTCGATGATCTCTGTCACCTCGATACCACAACCGTGGACGCCACGAATAGCTGCCTCACGTCCGTTGCCCGGACCCTTGACGTAAGCCACGACCTTTCTCAGGCCGAGGTCGTAAGCAACCTTACCGCAATCCTGAGCCGCCATCTGGGCTGCATAGGGAGTGTTCTTCTTCGAACCACGGAAGCCCATCTTACCTGCTGAAGACCAAGAGATGATCTGACCCTCGCTGTTGGCCAATGACACGATGACGTTGTTGAAAGAAGAATGCACATGCAACTGGCCCTGGGCACCAACCTTAACGACTCTTTTCTTAGCTTGAACTGTTTTCTTAGCCATAATCGATTATTTAGTAGCTTTTTTCTTGTTTGCAACTGTTTTCTTCTTACCCTTACGAGTACGAGCATTGTTCTTTGTGCTCTGGCCACGCACTGGCAGACCGAGACGATGGCGGATGCCACGGTAGCATCCGATATCCATCAGACGCTTGATGTTCATCTGGATCTCGGAACGAAGATCACCTTCTACCTTGTATTCGGCACCGATTACCTCACGGATCTTACCGGCCTGTTCGTCGCTCCAGTCCTTCACTTTAATGTCCTTGTCAACACCGGCCTTCTCAAGGATCTTACCGGCGCTGCTGCGTCCTATACCGTAAATGTAGGTCAACGCAATTTCTCCACGTTTGTTCTGCGGGAGATCTACACCAACAATTCTTATTGCCATATTTTAGTTTTTTGCTTGATTCAATCAAAAGAATTAGCCCTGACGCATCTTGTACTTGGGATTCTTCTTATTAATTACAAAAAGGCGACCCTTGCGACGAACAATCACGCAGTCGGGTGTGCGCTTCTTTAATGATGCTCTTGTTTTCATATATCTTTTTGTTATTTATACCTGAAGACGATTCTACCCTTCGACAGGTCGTAAGGCGACATCTCAACACGCACCTTGTCGCCTGGGAGGATCTTGATGTAATGCATTCTCATCTTGCCGGAGATGTGGGCCGTGATGGGATGGCCATTCTCCAGTTCCACACGGAACATCGCATTCGACAATGCCTCAACAATGGTTCCGTCTTGCTCTATTGACGCTTGCTTTGCCATAAATCAGTTTTTATTGTTCAGTATATTCTCGATTTCATCAAAGGATGAGAGGATGTCGGCCTTGCCCTTGCGAACGGCTATCGTGTGCTCGTAGTGACATGCGGGCTTGTTGTCGCGGGTGATGATTCCCCAGTGGTCTTCCTGCATGTAAATCTCGCGGGTGCCCATCGTGATCATGGGCTCGATGGCGATGCAAAGGCCTTCCTTCAGCATCTTGCCACTGCCCTGGCGACCGTAGTTGGGAACCTGTGGGTCCTCGTGCATGTCGTGGCCGATACCATGGCCTACAAACTCGCGGACTACACCGTAACCGTATTGCTCGCAATGGCTTTGAACAGCGTTGCCTATATCACCGATGCGATGACCGGCAACAGCTTGCTCGATTCCCTTGTAAAGAGCCTCCTTCGTCACACGCATCAGCTGACGAACCTCGTCTGATACTTCTCCCACCGCAAAGGTGTAGCAGGAGTCGCCACAGAACCCGTTGAGCAATGTGCCGCAATCCACCGAGACGATGTCGCCCTCCTCAAGAGGGGTGTCGTTGGGGATGCCATGCACAACCTGATGGTTCACGCTGGTGCAGATGCTTGCTGGAAAGGGCATGCCTTGAGGATTGGGAAAGCCCTTGAAAGTAGGCACGGCACCGTTGTCGCGGATGAACTCGTCGGCCAAACGGTCGAGCTGGCGGGTCGTCACTCCCGGGCGGATAACTTTGGCCACTTCGGCCAAAGTCTTTCCGACCAAGAGGTTTGCCTGGCGCATCAGCTCTATCTCATCATCTGTCTTGAGATACACCATCACAATAGCACAGCTTTAATAAGCCGACATCTCTGCATGCTCGCCCCTGACACGACCAGTCGAGAGAAGACCGTCGTAATGACGCATCAGAAGATGACTCTCGATCTGCTGGAGGGTGTCGAGTACCACACCCACGAGGATGAGCAGCGATGTACCACCAAAGAACTGAGCGAACTCACGCTGGATACCGAACAGACCGGCGAAAGCGGGCAGTACGGCAAGCAAGGCGAGGAAAAGAGCACCTGGCAACGTGATTCTCGACATGATGGTGTCGAGATAGTTGGCAGTGTCCTTGCCTGGCTTCACTCCAGGGATGAAACCGTTGTTGCGCTTCATGTCCTCAGCCATCTGCACGGGGTTGATAGTGATTGCCGTGTACAGATAAGTGAAGAGGATAATCAAAGCAGCGAAGATCACGTTGTAGAGTCCACTCTGAGTGTCAATCAGCTTCTGCAATGTGGAGCTGGAATTGCCACCGGCCATGAAACCTACGAAAGTGATGGGGATGAACATGATTGCCTGTGCGAAGATGATTGGCATCACGTTGGCAGCATAGGGCTTGAGGGGGATGTACTGGCGAGCACCACCGACAACCTGATGGTTGCCGACAATACGCTTGGCGTACTGTACGGGCACCTTGCGCACACCCTGTACCAGAAGCACTGCGGCTGCGATCACAGCAAGCAACGCCACTATTTCAAGCAGGAACATCACCAAACCACCCTGGGCGGCGCCGAAACGGGAGATGAACTCCTGAGTCACAGCCTGTGGGAAGCGGGCGATGATACCCACCATGATGATCAGAGACACTCCATTACCAATACCCTTGTCGGTGATGCGCTCGCCAAGCCACAGGATGAACATGCTGCCGGCAGCGAGGATAATGGTGGAGGTGATAAGGAACACTGTCCAGTTCAGACCAGCGCTCAAGGCCTGGCCATTGGTTTGCATGCGGAGGTTGATCAGATAAGCGGGAGCCTGGAAGAGAAGAATAAGCACAGTCAGATAACGAGTGTACTGGTTCATCTTCCTTCTACCACTTTCACCCTCACGCTGCATCTTCTGGAAATAGGGGACAGCGATGCCCAGCAACTGCATCACGATGGAAGCAGAGATGTAGGGCATGATTCCAAGGGCGAATATAGACGCCTTGGAGAACGCGCCGCCAGAGAACATGTCGAGAAGGGAGAGAAGGCCTGTCTTGGTCTGATTGCTCAGTTCCTCAAGCTGGGCGGTGTCGATACCGGGCAGCACAACGAAAGAACCAAAACGATAGATGGCGACAAACAACAGAGTGACGAGGATGCGCTGACGCAAATCCTCCACACTCCAGATGTTTCTCAGGACCCTTACGATCTTGATGTTCTTAAGCTTGTCTATAGCTTTTCCCATGACTGATTAAAGTTTTACAACATTACCGCCTTTACTTGTGATGGCTTCCTCAGCCTTCTTGGAGAAGGCATTGGCCTCTACGTCGATCTTTGTGTTGAGCTCGCCTTTAGCCAGCACCTTCACCAATTCGCCCTTGCGTGCGTAACCGGCGTTGATGATGTCGGCAACAGTGATCTTAGTCAAGCCCTTGTCGGTAGCAATCTTCTCAAGTACGTCAACATTGACTGCTCTGTACTCGATGCGGTTGATGTTCTGGAAACCGAACTTAGGCACACGGCGCTGCAGCGGCATCTGTCCACCTTCGAAACCAATCTTCTTCTTGTAACCGGACCTTGCCTTGGCACCCTTGTGACCGCGAGTAGAGGTGCGACCCTTGCCAGAGCCGTAACCACGACCTACTCTCTTACCTTTCTTGTTGGAGCCTGCAGCCGGAGTCAAATTATGTAATTCCATTGTTTACGCTGTTTAATGATTTTAAACGATTCACATTATCCGATGATCTCTACCAGGTGGCTCACCTTGTTGATCATGCCGCGCAATGAAGGAGTATCCTCATGCTCACTCACGCTGCCTATCCTGCCCAGACCAAGCGCCTCAAGTGTGCGCTTCTGGTCCATGGGGCGGTTGTTGCGGCTCTTCACTTGTTTGATTGTTATCTTTGCCATGAATGATACCTCCTATCCTCTAAATACTTTGTTCAAATCCACACCACGTGCGGCTGCGATAGTCTTGGCGTCGCGCATAGAAGACAATGCCTCTATCGTGGCCTTCACCAGGTTGTGAGGGTTGGACGAACCCTTAGACTTTGCAAGTACGTCTGTGATACCTATACTCTCGAACACGGCGCGCATGGCACCACCTGCCACTACACCGGTACCGGCGCTGGCTGGCATCACCAATACACGTGCACCACCGAACTTGGCTGTGGCCTCATGGGGTACGGTGCCCTTGAGCACTGGCACACTGAAAAGATTCTTCTTAGCGGCCTCTGTACCCTTGGCGATGGCGGCTGTCACTTCACCGGCCTTACCCAGGCCGTAGCCTATCACGCCTTTACCGTTGCCTACCACCACGATGGCGGCGAAAGTGAAGGTACGACCACCCTTGGTGACCTTAGTCACACGATTCAGAGCCACAAGTCTGTCCTTCAGCTCCTCAGGGTTTTCTATCTTTGCTCTATTAACCATAATCTTTGTTTGATTTATTAGAATACAAGTCCACCATTACGGGCAGCGTCGGCCAACTGCTTCACTCTGCCATGGAACAAATAACCGTTGCGGTCGAATACCACCTTGGTCACACCGGCCTCGATGGCCTTCTTTGCGATCAGCTCGCCAACCTTAACGGACTGCTCAGACTTCGACATCTTCTCCATGCCCAAAGAGGAAGCGGATACGATGGTCTTGCCCAGAGGATAGTCCTCTACGAGGATGGTCTTGCCCTTCTTGACCACACGCTTGGTGAAAGGGTGCTCCTTATTCACATAGCTGTCGTCAATGATCTGCGCGTAAATCTGTTTGTTGCTGCGGAAAACACTCAGGCGTGGACGTTCAGCTGTACCAGATACCTTGTTACGTACTCTGTGCTTGATTTTAATACGTCTTTCTATCTTTGTTATCATAACTCGTACAAATTAAAAATTACTTAGCACTTGCTGACTTGCCCGACTTCCTTCTTACAACCTCGCCCTGGAAGCGAATACCCTTGCCCTTGTATGGCTCAGGCTTGCGGAATGAGCGGATTTTGGCGCATATCTGCCCGAGAAGCTGCTTGTCGCATGACTCGAGCATCACGAGAGGATCCTGGTTGCGCTCCATCTTCGTCTCCACCTTCACTTCCTTGGGAAGCTCGAAGTAGATGGCGTGGGAGTAACCAAGCGAGAATTCAAGAACATTACCTGTGTTGGACACACGGTAACCAACACCAACCAGCTGAAGGGTCTGCTTGAAACCTTCGCTCACACCTACTACCATGTTGTGGAGCAGAGCACGGTAAAGACCGTGGAAAGCGTGACGCTGCTTGGGGTTGTCAGCCATCATCTCTGTATTCTCCTCAAGGCTCACATGACCGTCTTCGATGGTCACCTTGATTGATGGGTCCACATGCTGGCAAAGCTCGCCCTTGGGACCTTTCACTGTTACAATGTCATCCTTATGAGTGATGGTCACTCCTGCAGGAATACTAATAGGCAACTTACCAATTCTAGACATTATAAATCCTCCCTCTATTAGTACACATAACAAAGCACCTCGCCACCAATCTTCTGGTCCTTGGCCTCTTTGTCTGTCATTACACCTTTGGATGTAGATAAAATGGCTATACCTAATCCGTTAATAACTCTCGGCATGTCTTTGTATCCAGCGTACTTGCGGAGACCTGGACGCGACACGCGTTTCAAAGACCGGATGGCGTTGGTCTTTGTCACTGGATCGTACTTCAGAGCCACCTTGATGGTGCCCTGTGGACCATCGTCCACGAACTTGTAGTTCAGTACATATCCTTTGTCGAAAAGGATCTTGGTGATCTCTTTCTTCAAATTTGAGGCAGGAATCTCCACCACACGGTGCTTGGCCATGATGGCGTTTCTCAACCTCGTCAGATAATCTGCTATTGGATCTGTCATAAAATTTAGTTAAATTAACCGGGACTGTCCCGACAATATTTAATTAATTTGTTGTTGTGTGTGCTTGTTCATCAACTGCATCCTCCCACTTCCTTACCAGCTGGACTTCTTCACGCCAGGGATGAGACCGGCTGATGCCATCTCGCGGAACTGGATACGTGAAATGCCGAACTGACGCATGTAGCCTCTGGGACGACCAGTGAGCTTGCAGCGGTTGTGCAGGCGGATGGGGTTGGCGTTCTTGGGTATCGACTGCAACTTGCGAGCGGCCTCGTATGCCTCCTCAGGAGAACCTGTGTTGACAATCTTCTTCAGGGCGGCGCGCTTGGCAGCGTACTTAGCAACGAGTTTCGCACGCTTCACCTCGCGTGCCTTCATTGATTCTTTTGCCATATCCGATTATTTTTTTGAATCCTTAAATGGTAATCCAAAGGCCTTGAGAAGGGCATAACCTTCCTCGTCGGTCTGGGCGGAAGTCACGAAAGTGATGTTCATACCCATGATCTTCTCAATCTGGTCGAGGTTGATCTCAGGGAAGATGATCTGCTCCTGGATGCCGAGGGTGTAGTTGCCACGGCCGTCGAACTTGCTCTCGATACCCTTGAAGTCGCGGATACGGGGAAGAGCCACGCGGATCAACTTCTCAAGGAACTCGTACATGCGCTCGCGACGAAGAGTCACCATCACGCCGATAGGCATCTTCTTGCGAAGGTGGAAGTTCGACACGTCCTTCTTCGAAATAGTGGCAACGGGCTTCTGACCGGTGATGGTGGCCAACTCTTTCATAGCCACCTCGATGATCTTCTTGTCGGCTGTAGCCATGCCAAGACCCTGGTTGATGACGATTTTCTTCAACACGGGAATCTGCATTGAAGAAGAATAATTGAACTGCTTCTGCAGTGCCGGAGCTATCTGCTCGGCGTAAACGTTCTTAAGGTTTGCAGTTGTACTCATTTGATTTCCTCCCCTGACTTTTTACCGTAACGTACTAATTTGCCATTGGCTCCGAGTCTTCTGCCGATGCGAGTGCCCTTGCCTGTGGCTGGGTCAACCGGATTCAGATTGGAGATGTGAATAGGAGCTTCCTGCGTGATTCTACCTCCTTGTGGGTGCTGTGCGCTTGGCTTGGTGCTCTTGGTCACCATGTTCACACCCTCCACCACAGCACGCTGCTCCTTCACCAACACGCGCAGAACCTTGCCGGTCTTGCCCTTGTCGTCGCCAGAGTTCACGTAAACTGTGTCGCCTTTCTTGATATGTAACTTACTCATTACGTTGTCTGTTATTAATAATTTAAAGTACCTCAGTAGCGAGGGAGACAACCTTCATGTTCTTGGCACGCAACTCACGGGCCACGGGTCCGAACACACGGCTTCCCCTCATTTCGTTGGCGTTGCTCAGAAGAACAACGGCATTGTCGTCAAAACGGATATAGGAACCGTCTGCACGACGTACCTCCTTCTTGGTACGTACGATCAAAGCCTTCGATACCGTACCTTTCTTCAACTCGCTTGAAGGCACCACGTTTGTGATGGCCACGACAATGATGTCGCCGAGTGAGGCATAGCGGCGACGAGTACCGCCAAGAACGCGGATGCACTTCACCTCGCGGGCGCCACTGTTGTCGGCTACTGCCAATTTGGTTTCTACCTGTATCATATTTACTTAGCTCTTTCTACAATTTGTACTAATCTCCATCTCTTGGTTTTGCTCAATGGACGAGTCTCCATGATCAGCACAGTGTCACCTACATTGCACTCGTTCTTTTCATCATGAGCATGGTATTTCTTTGTCTTGCTGACAAACTTACCATAGATAGGGTGCTTCTCCTTGAACTTGGTAGCCACAACGATGGTCTTGTCCATCTTGTTGCTCACCACAACACCTGTTCTCTGTTTTCTTAAATTTCTAACTTCCATGTAGATCACTGTTATTTGTTAAGTTCTCTTTGGCGCAACTCACCCTTCATGCGGGCTATGTCCTGACGCATTTTCTTAAACTGAGATGTATCCTGAAGAGGGGAGATTGTGTGGTTGAACTTCATCTGTCCGTAATTGGCAACCTCTGTGTCGATACGCTCCTTCAACTCATCTGTAGTGAGTCCCTTTATTTCTGACATTTTCATAATCAAGCGTTTTTGTCGTAGTCACGTCTAACTATAAACTTAGTAGTAGTCGGGAGTTTCTGGGCGCCGAGGCGAAGGGCCTCCTTGGCTACCTCGTAGGGCACTCCCTCAATCTCGAAGAGGATGCGGCCTGGCTTGGCTGGGAAAACATACTTGTAGGGATCTCCCTTACCTTTACCCATTCGGACGTCTGCTGGCTTCTTGGTGATGGGCTTGTCCGGGAAAATGCGGATCCAAACCTGTCCCTGACGCTGCATGTAACGTGTGATGGCCACACGGGCGGCTTCTATGTGCTGAGCAGAAATCCAACGGGTCTGCAGAGCCTTGATACCGAAGCTGCCGAAAGCCAGTTCTGTGCCTCTGTGCGACACACCTTTCCAACGGCCGCGGCCTTTCTGCGGTCTTCTATATTTTTGTCTTTTAGGCTGTAACATGATTCAATCTTTGATTTAGCGGTTGTTTTTTCTGTTCCTTGACCTTCTGTTGCCCTGCTGGCCTGCACCGCGGTTCTCCTTCTGCTGGGAGAAGTTGGGTGTGAGGTCTTTCTTACCGAATATCTCACCACGGCATATCCAAACCTTGATACCAAGAAGGCCTACCTTTGTCAGGGCCTCTGCCAGGCAGTAGTCGATGTCGGCACGGAAAGTGTGGAGTGGTGTTCTGCCTTCCTTGTACATCTCGGAACGGCTCATCTCTGCGCCATTCAGACGTCCGGAAATCTGCACCTTGATACCCTCGGCGCCTGAGCGCATGGTGTTGGAGATAGCAGTCTTGATCGCACGGCGGTAAGCCATCTTCTTCTCAATCTGAGAGGCTATGTTGTGAGCCACATAGACAGCGTCCAGGTCGGGACGGCGCACCTCGTAGATATTGATCTGGATGTCCTTCTTAGTGAGTTTCTTCAACTCCTCTCTCAGCTTCTCGACGTCCTTGCCGTTCTTGCCGATGATGACACCTGGACGTGCTGTGCACACGGTGATGGTCACCAGCTTGAGTGTACGCTCAATCACAATCTTGGAGACGTTGGCATTGGCCAGACGAGCGTTAAGATACTTTCTGATCTTACTGTCCTCGAGAAGGTTGTCGCCAAAGTTCTTTCCACCGAACCAGTTTGAGTCCCAACCTCTTACAATACCGAGGCGATTGCTTATTGGATTAACTTTCTGTCCCATAATTAATTTTCAGCATTTGGTTTAGCGTCAACAAACATTGTGACGTGGTTAGAACGTTTGCGGATACGGTAGCCCCTTCCCTGGGGTGCAGGTCTCATTCGCTTGAGGGTCACACCCTCGTCAACGAACACCTTAGTGATATACAGCTCGACATTCTCTGCCTTGCCGTTCTTCTGCTCCCAAACATCAATGGTGGCACGCAGCAACTTCTCAAGGTCCTTGGAAGCGGCCTTAGCGTTGAAACGCAGGGTTGCAAACGCCTTGTTCACCTCCATACCTCTGATGAGGTCGGCGACATAGCGCATCTTGCGTGGTGAAGATGGGATGTTGCGCAGACTAGCTCTGTAGGTAGTCTTCCGGGCCTCTTTGATTCTTTCGGCCATTTCTCTCTTTCTCTTACCCATTATTTGTCTTCTGTTTTTTACATGATTGCTCTATCACCTGTGACTACTTCTTTCTGTTGCCGGCGTGACCGCGGAATGTGCGTGTCAAGGCGAACTCACCAAGCTTATGGCCTACCATGTTCTCGGTGATATACACAGGTATGAATTTATTTCCATTGTGCACTGCGATGGTGTGGCCCACGAAGTCGGGGGAAATCATCGAGGCGCGTGCCCAAGACTTGATCACGTTCTTCTTGCCACTTTCGTTCATAGCAAGTACTTTCTTCTCAAGCTTGACATCAATATATGGACCTTTTTTTAATGAACGACTCATATTCTTCTGTTAGTTAACTTGATTACTTTTTACGTCTTTCGATTATATACTTGCTTGAGTGCTTCTTTGGCTTACGTGTCTTCAAGCCCTTAGCGTAAAGACCATTGCGTGAACGGGGATGTCCACCAGTGTGACGTCCTTCACCACCACCCATTGCGTGGTCAACAGGGTTCATCACAACACCACGGTTGTGAGGACGGCGGCCAAGATGACGAGTGCGACCTGCCTTACCAGAGGATTCAAGAGCGTGGTCAGAGTTGCTGACACTACCAATGGTAGCCTTGCAGGCACAGTGCACCTTGCGGATCTCACCTGAGGGCAGCTTGATGACGCAGAAGTCACCCTCGCGGGAAGTTAACTGTGCGAAGTTACCGGCGGAACGCACCATCTTGGCACCCTGGCCTGGGCGCAGCTCGATGTTGTGGATCACGGTACCCACCGGAATGTTCTTCAGAGGAAGAGTGTTGCCCAGGTCTGGCGTGGCTGTCTCGCCCGACATCAACCTGTCGTCCACCTTCAGTCCATTAGGAGCAACAATGTAGCGTTTCTCACCATCAGCATAGAAGAGAAGAGCGATACGAGCCGAACGGTTGGGATCGTACTCGATTGTCTTCACTACTGCTGGTATTCCATCCTTGTCTCTCTTGAAGTCGATGATACGGTACTTGCGCTTGTGACCACCGCCACGGTAGCGCACAGTGATGCGGCCGGCATTGTTCCTACCGCCCTTGCTGATCATACCATAAACGAGAGATTTCTCTGGTACGGATGTAGTAACATCATCGAACGTACCAATAGCCTTGTGTCTCTGGCCTGGTGTTACAGGCCTAAATTTACGAATACCCATTTTTTAATTAAATGTTACTATAGAAATCAATAGTGTCTCCTTCCTTCAGCGTCACGATGGCCTTCTTGTAGGCGTTCTGGCGACCGCGGATGATGCCTGCCCTGGTGTAGCGGCTCTTGGCCTTGCCAGAGTAGTTCATCGTGTTGACGGACACGACACTCACGTTATACTTTGCTTCTATCTCTTTCTTGATCTCAATCTTATTGGCCTCAGGACGAACTATGAATCCGAAGCGGTTGTTCATCTTCTCAGTTATAGCCGACATTTTCTCTGTCACCAATGGTTTTATAATATAACCCATCTTAAAGCCTCCTTTACTTGTTTAATGTTTCATCGACAAGCTTCACAGCGTTCTCGGTCAGCACAACAACATTCGCGTTCAACACTTTGTAGGTGTTAAGCGCGCTCGCGGTCATGATTTCAACGCCCTTCAGGTTACGAGCCGACAAATATACGTTTTTATTTACTTCTGGCAAAAGGAGAAGCAGCTTCTTACCGTCAATTTTAAGATTATTTTGGATTTTTTTGAAATCCTTAGTCTTTGGAACCTCGATATTGAAGTCTTCTACTACCATGATCTCGTTCTGCTGAGCCTTGTAGCTGAGGGCGCTCTTGCGGGCCAGCAACTTCACTTTCTTGTTGAGCTTGAACGAGTAGTTGCGGGGACGGGGACCGAACACACGGCCACCACCTCTGAGCACTGGAGAGTTGATGTCGCCACGGCGGGCACCGCCGCTACCCTTCTGACGGATGAGCTTGCGGGTGGAACCGGCAATCTCACTTCTTTCCTTTGATTTGTGAGTGCCCTGGCGCTGGTCGGCCAAGTACTGCTTCACTGAGAGATACACCACATGTTCGTTGGGCTCAATTCCATAAATGGAATCATTTAACGTAACCTTTCTTCCAGTGTCCTCACCTTGTATGTTATATACGCTAACTTCCATTGTTTACTTGTTGATTTTAACGATTGAACCTTTGAAACCTGGCACGCTGCCCTTCAAAAGAAGCAGGTTGTGCTCGGGAATCACCTTGATCACCTGCAGGTTGTGAGTAGTCACCTGCTCGTTGCCCATGTGGCCTCCCATTGGCACATTCTTGAACACGCGGGAGGGAGTGGCGCAGGCTCCAATTGAACCCGGCTTGCGCAGACGGTCGTCCTGACCGTGAGTTGACTGGCCAACACCACCGAAACCGTGGCGCTTCACCACGCCCTGGAAACCCTTACCCTTGCTGGTGCCGACAACATCCACGTAGGGAGTGTCGTTGAACAGCTCTACGGTAATCACGTCGCCAAGGTTGTGCTCTTCATCAAATGTGAACTCGGCCAAGTGTCTCTTTGGTGTTGTGCCGGCCTTCTTGAAGTGTCCCTGAAGAGGAAGGCTGGTGTTCTTCTCGGGTTTTTCCTCGAAACCCACCTGAACTGCGTTGTAGCCATCTTTCTCAACACTTTTGACCTGAGTGACAACACAAGGACCTACTTCGATAACAGTGCATGGAACGTTCTTTCCATCGGCACTGAATACGGATGTCATTCCGATTTTCTTTCCTAATAATCCTGGCATTTCAAAATGAATTTAATGAATTGTAACTCTTGTTTGTTGTTGTTTGTACTAAACCTTGATCTCTACTTCCACACCGCTGGGGAGCTCAAGTTTCATCAGGGCATCGACTGTCTTGGCAGTGGAGCTGTAGATGTCGATCAGGCGCTTGTAGGTGCAGAGCTCGAACTGCTCGCGGGCCTTCTTGTTGACGAATGTACTACGGTTCACTGTGTAGATGCGCTTGTGAGTTGGGAGAGGAATCGGGCCACTCACTACGGCGTCGGTGGACTTCACTGTCCTGACGATCTTCTCTGCTGACTTGTCAACCAGGTTGTGGTCGTAAGACTTCAGCTTAATACGGATTTTCTGACTCATTGTTTTGATGTTTGTTTTGTTGTTATTGAATTGGGGCGCGGGTCGCTACAGGTAAGAGTCATTCGCTACAAGCGCGACTCGCGCCCCTGTTGTTCTTTTTTATACGAGGTCGGCACGACCGTCAACCTCAGTGAGCACTGCCTTGGCGATAGAGCTGGAAACTGGTGCGTGGTGGTCGTAAACCATGGATGAAGTGGCACGTCCTGAAGTAATGGTGCGGAGAGCGGTCACGTAGCCGAACATCTCTGACAGTGGCACCATAGCCTTGACGATGCGAGCGCCAGAACGGCTGGTTTCCATACCTTCCACCTGACCACGGCGCTTGTTCAAGTCACCGATGACGTCACCCATGTTCTCCTCGGGTGTCACCACCTCGAGCTTCATGATAGGCTCCATCAGCACGGGCTTGGCCTGACAGCAGGCGTTCTTGTAGGCCTGGATGGCTGCGATCTCAAACGACAACTGGTCGGAATCCACGGGGTGGAACGAACCGTCGATGAGTTCTACCTTGAGGCTGTCCATGGGGTAGCCGCCGAGCACGCCGTTCTTCATGGCGCCCTCGAAGCCCTTCTGGACTGCGGGGATGAATTCCTTTGGAATGTTTCCGCCCTTCACCAGGTCAACGAACTGCAGACCGCCTTCCTTGAAGTCCTCATCGACAGGACCAACCTTGACGATGATGTCGGCGAACTTACCGCGTCCACCAGACTGCTTCTTGTAAACCTCGCGGAGCTGCACGTCCTTGGTGATGGCTTCCTTGTAGTTCACCTGAGGCTTGCCCTGGTTGCACTCCACCTTGAACTCTCTCTTCAGACGGTCGAGGATGATGTCGAGGTGAAGCTCACCCATACCGCTGATGATGGTCTGACCACTCTGCTCA
>Ga0310691_10004328_pt1 | contig 16051 bp, 16 predicted proteins | sample 176DNAGHGlowgp2_FD_203887 | JGI IMG/M metagenome (GOLD analysis project Ga0310691, IMG submission 203887) | Sheep rumen microbial communities from Palmerston North, Manawatu-Wanganui, New Zealand - 1766 DNA GHGlow gp2 (v2) (version 2) | ecosystem: Host-associated > Mammals > Digestive system >...
AAAATATCCGCCGAGATTCTCAACGTCATGAGAGCCTCGGCGTTTTTATGTCCGTTTGTCTCACGACGAAAGAAAAATAAAAGAATAAAAAAATAAAAAACAAACAACAATGAAAACAACAAAGAGATTTCTATTGACGCTCGCAGCCATGTTGACGATTGCCATCCAGGCGAGTGCCATGCAGATTTTCGTCAAGACATTGACGGGAAAAACTATCACACTCGATGTAGAGCCATCAGATAACATCGCAAATGTGAAAGACAAAATTGAAAAAAAGGAGGGCGTACCTGCCTACGTACAGATTCTAATTTTCGCTGGTAAGGAAGTGGAGAACAGCAAGACTTTAGCTGACTACAACATCCAGAAAGAGTCAACACTCCACTTGCTCACGCATTACACGCCCATTCCCGTTGATAATAAAACCAACGAGTGGACGCTGACGATGCCCGCCAGCGACGTGGAACTGGAAGTAGAGTATTACGACGAGGTGGCGCTGACCGACGGCCAGGCCATCACCGGCCTGAACAGCTACACGAGTAAGGAGATATGGGTAAGCTACACGCGTGAGTTCACCGCAAACAAGGCTTCAACCGTCTGCCTGCCCTTCGCCTACGCTCCGAAGACTGGCGAGAAGTTCTACGTCTTCAAGGGCATTGAGAAGGAGGGCAGCGAGTATGTAGCCACCATGACGGAAGAGGCAGGCGCCACGCTGGCAGCCAACACGCCGTACCTGTACATGCCATCGGGCAATACCGACTTCAGCGGCGCATACACCATTCCTGCCACCATCGCGGCCGGCGAGACCAAGAGCGGCGACTGGACGTTCGTAGGCACCTACGAGGCAAAAACGTGGGACGGAACCCAAACGGGCATCTACGGTTTCTCGGGTCTTAATCAGGGCGACATCAAGCAGGGGCAGTTCGTGAAGGTGGGCAGCGGCGTGTCTATTGCCCCCATGCGCTGCTACCTGAAGTACAAGAACGGCGAGGACTATCAGCCCGCTCCCCAGCTGGGCCGCCGTGCAGGCATCGAGCTGCCCCAGAGCATCCGCGTGCGCCTGGTAAATGCCAATGGCGAGGTGACATCCATCGGCGAGGAGATAAGCGTGAAGCGTGAGGACGCTGCCGCCGCAGGCTGGTACATGCTGGACGGCCGCAAGCTCAGCACTATGCCGACGCAGAAGGGCATCTACATTGTGAATGGAAAAAAGGTCGTGATTAAGTGAGGGAAGAACTAAGCTTGCTTGAGTTCTTTGCAGAGCAAAGCGGCAAAGCCGAGCGCTTCCGAACGTGAACGAGCTCGAGCAAAGCTCAAGGTTGTAATTAAATAGAGGAGTAAATAGACAATGATAACAACAAAAGACAAGAGAGCCTACACGGCGCTCACCGTGAACGTAATGAAGCTGCAGCACCAGACACAGCTGCTGGCAGCAAGTAGTGAATCAGCACCGGCACCCACCGCCACCATCTCTACGCTGACTGGAGGATACCTGGAGTAAAGGAAAATAAGGAATGAGGGACGAGAAGCTACTTTCTCGTCCCTCATTCCTTATTTTCTACAGTAAGCTGTTTATTCTGAAAACAGGAGCTGAACCAGCGTCTGGCCTACGGCCTGCAGCGTGGAGCGGTCCAGGTGCTGCATGTCGTCGCTGACGGTGTGCCATGTGGGCCCGAAGGAGCTCTGCTGGCAGTCCGGGTAATAGGATATGACGTCGATGCAGGGAATGCCGGCCACCTGGTTGACGGGTATGTGGTCGTCGGTAATGGCTCCGCCGTCGGCATTGGGGAAGAAGCTGCTGTAGCCTGCCGTCTTGGCAGCAGCCCAGAGCTTGTCAACAATGGCGGGGGCATAGCGCATGGACATCAGCTCGCGATAGAAGCGGGCTCCCTGGCCTCCCACCATGTCGAGCAGAATGCCGTAGCGGTAGCGTGAGGCGAGTGCCCCTGGCTGTGCGGCTATCTGCGCGGACCAGTACTGCGAACCTAATGCCCACGAGTTGCCATCGTCAGGAGCGTCGCTCCACTGGGGTACGCCCCAGTCTTCAGCATCGAAGCACACGAAGTCGATATCTACGTGCAGGCTGTCGGAATACAGTTTCGCGAGGCGTGCCACTTCGAGCATGACGCCCACGCCGCTGGCCCCGTCGTTGGCTGCCATGACGGGCTTGCGGTGGTTCTGCGGGTCAGGGTCGTTGTCGGCCCAGGGTCGGCTGTCCCAGTGTGCGCACAGCAGGATGGCGTCGCGCTTGGCGGGCCCTGCGTCAGATGGTGTCCGGGCTATGATGTTGGTGGCGTGCAGCACGGTGCCGTCGTAGCCCTTGAGGTCGGCCTTCTGCATTTCTACGTTGCAGCCATATTGCTGGAACTTTTGCTGAATCCACCCGGCGCAGCGTTCGTGGGCCTCGCTGTTCATGGTGCGTGGGCCGAAGTCGCACTGCTTCTGGCAGTAGGCGTATGCCGAGTCGGCCAGGAACTTGATGCTGACTACCGGTTCGCTCTCGTCGGCAGCGGCCGGCTTGTTGGTGTTCTTGCAGCTGGTTAGTGACGAGAAGCACGAGAAGGCGAGTGTGAACACGATGCCACAGGAGAAAAAGTTTTTCATATAGATGTTTTTATATTGCCCTAAATGTTATATTTTAAACGTTTCAATCTTTCAATCCTTCAATTTTTCTACAGCTGTCCCGCTTCCACCATGAGCACCACGCGCTCGGTGAGCCTGTCGGTGCCTTCGGGGTCGTAGTGTTTTCGCAGACTGGCACCATAGACCCAGGCAAAGGCCTGATAGAAGCCGGAGCGGATGGGTCCGAAGAAGGCTTTGATCATTTCGTAGGCCGACGAGTTGCACTCGCGGTCAACGAGCTTGATGAGCAGCTTGCCCTGCGAATAGGTGAGTTTCTTCATGCGGGGCTTGTACTGCTGCATGATGCTCTTCTCCACGCGCTTGATGTGAGCGTCTTTCTCTTCCTTGGTAGGCAGGCGGTCCAGGTATTCGGCCGTCTCAATGAGTATCTGGTTCACCTCCTTGGCAATGGGCAGCACGGTCTTGACGTTCTTCACCAGCCGCAGGTAGGACTGTCGCTGGCGTTCGTTCTTGAATTCCAGTTCCGGATAGACATAGACGTTGTACATCTCCATGTACTGAATGGAGTCGTTGCCTTCGAGCACTTTGCCCACCTTGACCAGCGGCACGAAGGAGGCACTTTCCATTTCGGCTATGTCCTTTTGCGAGCGCTCGGTCTGTGCCCCTGCCGGTGTGGCAGTAAGCAGGACCGCCGTGAGCACGGCAGCCGGAAGGTTCGGGAGTCTGAGATATGACATCATGTTCTTGTTGATTGATTTAACAGTTGCTGATAAATGCCGATGACCTGACGGGCAACGTCGCAACCTTCAAACTTGCGGATGTAGTTGCGGCTCTGGCTGATGCGCTCGTCGCGGCCGGGGGCTCCTCGCAGCACCTGGCGCAGGGCGCGGGCCAGTGCCTCGGGGTCGTCGGGACTGACGTAGAGCGAGTGGGGTCCTCCGGCCTCTTCCAGACAGGAGCCGGTGGCTGCCACCACGGGCAGGCCCATGCTGATGGCCTCGATGATGGGAATGCCGAAGCCCTCGTAGCGTGAGGGATAGACAAATGCCTCGGCACCGGCATAGAGCGAGGGCAGCTCGTCGTTGCTGACGTCGTGGCGCATGATGACGCGGCGGCCGAGTCCGTGGTGGTCGGCATAGCGACGCACCTGCCGGGCGTAGTCGGTAGCACGTCCCACGAGAACGAGCGAAAGGTTGGCAGGCAGATAGTGGAGGGCCTTGACGGCCAGCAGTACATTCTTACGTTCCTCGATGGTGCCTACGCTGAGTATGTAGGGTGCCGCCTGCTGACCATCGCCTCGGGGTGACGAGGGGGAGGCCTTAAACCGTGGCGCAAAGCTCTGGTAAATGACGCTGATACGCTCTTCGGGCACGTTACCCAACTGCATGATGTCGCGCTTGGTACACTGGCTGATGGCTATGATGTGGTCGGCCTCGCGCAGTGTCTGCCGGAACTTCCAGGCATAGAGCTTGGCGTCAAACCAGTTGTAGTATTCAGGATGTCGCAGGAAAATGAGGTCGTGAATGGTGACCACACTCCTGATGCCCGACTCGCGGAGCCCCCGTGGCAGTTCGCCCGACAGTCCGTGGAAGAGGTGTATGCGGTCGCGGTGCAAGTCGTTGACAATGGCGCGGCTGCGCCAGTAGTTCTTGTAGAAGGGTATGAAGTGGGAGGTGCGCGGTGCGAGTGACGACTGCGGATAGCAGAAGTGGACGTTAGGGCGCATGACAATCTGCGAGCGCAGCTCGTCGCGTCCCTCGTCAGGAGCATAGAGCCGCAGGTCGAGGCTGTCGGCTCCGGCCACGGCGAGGTCGTTGACCAGTGTGCGGCTGTAGCTGCCAAGTCCGGTGGCATTGCGCACGATGCGCTTGGCGTCGAATCCTATGTTACTCTTCTGCATGTCTCAGATTTTGGCTGCAAAATTAAGAAAAAAAGCGAAAAAGAAAGAATAACGTCCGTTTATTTTGCTTTCTCTTAGATTTGTTGTACTTTTGCAACCAAAAATAGGGAAACGGTATGATCTTATTGAGTTTTGATACAGAAGAGTTTGACGTGCCCCGCGAACATGGTGTTGACTTCTCGTTAGAGCAGGGGATGGCCGTCTCGAAGGTGGGCACGGGCCGCATTCTCGACGTGCTGAAGCAGAACGGCGTGCGTGCCACGTTTTTCTGCACCGGCAACTTTGCGGAGAACGCCCCCGAGCTGATGCAGCGCATCATGGACGAAGGGCACGAGGTGGCCTGCCACGGCGTAGATCACTGGCAACCCAAGGAGACCGACTTTGCCCGCTCGAAGGAGATTGTGGAGCGCGTGACGGGGCGGCAGGTCTATGGCTACCGCCAGCCGCGCATGTTCCCCGTGGTAGAGTCGGAAATCAAGCGCGTCGGCTACCGTTACAACTCATCGCTGAACCCAGCCTTCATACCGGGCCGCTACATGCACCTGACGGAGCCCCGCACATGGTTTATGAAGGACGGTGTCATGCAGATACCGGCCTCCGTCACGCCACTCATTCGCTTCCCGCTGTTCTGGCTCGCCCTGCATAATCTTCCTGAAGGGCTCTACCACTGGATGGTACGCCGCGTACTGGCGAAGGACGGCTATTTCGTCACCTATTTCCATCCCTGGGAGTTCTACGAGCTCAAGGAACATCCGGAATTCAAGATGCCGTTCATCATCAAGAACCACAGCGGCCGGCAGATGTGCGGGCGGCTCGACCGTCTGGTCAAGATGCTGAAAGGGCGTGGAGAGGACTTTATCACGTACAACGAGTTTGTAGATAAAGTACATGTTTAATGTTTTAATGACGAATGTTCCATCATGATAAGACTTGCCACCGTATCACCCTGCTACAATGAGGAAGAAGTGCTACGCCATTCTGCCGAGCGCCTGACCGCCCTGTTCGGGCGCATGATTTCAGAGGGGCTTATTACGGCCGACTCGATGATGGTGTTCGTCAACGACGGCAGTAGCGACCGTACCTGGCAGATTATCCGCGAGTTGCACCGTGACAACAAGTTTGTGAAAGGCATTAACATGTCGCGCAACGTCGGCCACCAGAATGCCATCATGGCCGGCATGATGACCGTCCGCGAGTGGGCTGACGCCGTGGTGACGATTGATGCCGACCTGCAGGACGACATAGAGTGCATTCCCAAGATGGTGAAGGAGTTTGCTGAAGGGCACGACATTGTGTACGGCGTGAAGGTGTCGCGTGAGGCCGACCCGCTGCTGAAGAAGTTTACGGCACAGTCTTTCTACAAGCTGCAGAGTTCCATGGGCGTGGAGAGCGTCTATAATCATGCCGACTTCCGCCTGCTGAGCCGTCGGGCGCTCGACATGCTTTCCACCTACAAGGAGCACAACCTCTACCTGCGCGGACTGATACCCCTGATAGGACTGCCCCACACGACGGTTGACGACGTGATCAAGGAGCGCTATGCAGGGCAGTCGAAATACACGTTGCACAAGATGCTGCGCCTGGCACTGAACGGCATTACGGCCTTCTCGGTGCGCCCGCTGTTCCTGATATATAATATAGGTATTCTGTTCCTTGTCATTGCCTTTGCCATAGGCTGCTACGTGGTCTATTCACTGGTGGCCGGCACTGCCGTGCAAGGCTGGTCGTCACTCATTCTTTCCATCTATCTGGTGGGTGGCTTTGTGCTGATTTCAATGGGAATCATGGGCACCTACATCGGGCAGATTTATACCGAGGTAAAGGGGCGTCCCCTTTATCACGTGGCAGAAATCTTATCATAAACTCATCATGGCCAATACTACCGTTACGCAGCTCCGCGACAGATTTTCACAGTTCCTGAAGCACCCACTCTTCCACGACTACCGCACCATACTGGCTCTCTGGGTGCTGATGTGCCTCATTCTCGCCATTACCAAGTCGTACAACAGCGACGGCAATTACCGCATATTCATTGGCGTGTGGTATCACACCATTGAACAGCTGCCGCTGTTCGACCACTACCCCTTGGAGTATGACGACATGAACCACTACGGGCCGTTCTTCGCACTGGTCATAGGGCCTTTTGCGTGGATGCAGCGTTATGTGGGCATGTTCTTCTGGATGCTGTTCCTGTGCCTGTTTCTCTACCTTGCCGTCAGGAAGTCTGATTTTACGAAATACCAGCAACTGTTCGTCTTCTGGTTCTGTAGCCACGAACTGCTGAATGCCTTGTTCCTGCAGCAATACAACGTGGCCATTGCCGCCGGTGTCCTGCTGACTTTCACCATGATAGAGCGCAAGCAAGACTTCTGGGCTGCGTTCTTCATCATGCTGGGCACAATGATTAAGCTCTATGGCATTGTGGGACTGGCATTCTTCTTCTTCTCAAAAAAGAAGACAACCCTGCTGCTCTCCTGCCTCTTCTGGGGAGTGCTGATGTTTGTTGCCCCCATGGCCATATCCAGTCCGGAATATGTGATCCGGCAGTACTATGAGTGGTACGTGGCACTGGTGGAAAAGAACCAGGACAACATCAACGTGCTGGCAGGCAACATGGCCGACCTCTCTACCAACATCTCGTTGCTGGGCATTGTGCGCCGCACCACCCAGATAGTTTCCTATAGCGACTTGTGGATCATTATTCCCGGCATCATAGCCTTTGGCATTCCCTACCTTCGCACCGGCCAATACGCCAACCTGGCATTCCGGCAGACCCTGCTGGCCTCTGTGCTCATGTTTACCGTGCTGTTCAGCACCGGCTCAGAGAACAGTACCTATATCATTGCCTTTGTGGGAGTAGCCCTGTGGTATTGCTGCGCACCGTGGAAACGAACGAAGTGGGACATTGCCCTGATGGTTATCGTGTTTGTCTTCTCGAGCCTTTCACCGGGCGACCTGTTTCCTAAGGTCATTTACCGTGAAGTGATACAGCCATACGCCCTCAAGGCCCTTCCAGTCAGCATTGTGTGGTTCAAGCTGTGCTACGAGATGTACATCCGCGACTATGCAGCCGCAGAACCTGCTACTGCCGGAAAGTAACGGCTAAACGCCTTCCTGTTCGCTGATAATATAGACGGGACGTCCCTTCGTCTCGTGGAAAATGCGTCCCAGGTATTCGCCAATGATGCCAAGCGACAACAGCTGCACACCACCCAGGAAGAGTACAACAGTCATCAGCGTGGGATAGCCCTGAACGGGGTCGCCCCATATCAATGTGGTGATGAGCACGTAACACATGAAGGTAAAGGCGATGAGGGAAATCAGAAGCCCCAGAACGGTGGCAAAGCGGAGCGGTGCCGTCGTGAACGAAGTGATGCCGTCGATGGCCAGGCCAAACAGCCTGCTGAAATTGAACGACGACTGGCCTGCTATGCGGTCGCCCTGCTCGAAAAGCACCTCGTGCTTCTTGAATCCTACCCAGCAGTACATGCCCTTTGTGTAGCGCTGCGTCTCACGGAGCTGTCTGAGTGCATTGATGCACTTCCGGTCTAACAGGCGGAAGTCGCCGACGTTCTCCAGTATCTCGACACGTGTCGTCTTCTGCAGCATGTGATAATAAAGCAGCGAGAGCCGCTTGCGCAACCAACTCTCCTTGCCACGGGTGATGCGCTTGGCATAGACGTCCTCGTAGCCCTCCTCCCAAAGCTTCAGCATCTGCGGAATGACCTGAGGCGGGTGCTGCAGGTCGGCATCCATAATAACCATGCAGTCGCCCGTGGCATGGTCGAAGCCAGCCAGCATGGCGTTCTCCTTGCCGAAATTACGAGAGAGGTCAATGTAACAGATACGTTCGTCAAGTTTCCGTAACCGTCTTATTTCGCCCAATGTGTTGTCACGGCTTCCGTCGTTGACAAACAGTACCTCCCAGCCGTAGCCCGACTGTTCTTCCATCAGCTCCTTCAGCGCAAGGTAAAGGGCAGGCAGCGACGATTCTTCATTATAGCAAGGAATCAATATTGTAACTTTTTTCATGAGAACAAGCATAATAATAGATGCAAAGGTAGCGAATTTAATTGTATTTCAATAGTTTTTGTATGAAATATTGCTGAAAGAAAAAAAAATGATGTACCTTTGCAGCCCAAAATTGAATATTTAGGTTGTATGAGGAAAAAGATTTTGTCTTTAATAGGTATTATACTCTTTGTGCAGACCCTTTCTGTGCTCACCGCGTGCAGCGACTACAGCACGCACTACGAAGGAGCAAGGCAGGAAGGCGGGACACTGGAGCAGGTGAATACCGGGTTGCCCAAGGTGAACATACAGACACCAGAGGCACAGCCCATCACCTCGAAGGAGACGTGGATGGAGGGTGCCGTTGTAACCATCTACAATGCTGACGGCACCGTCAGCTATCAGGGTGGCACCAGCGTCAAGGGGCGCGGCAACTCCACATGGGCATACCCGAAGAAACCCTATGCCCTGAAGCTCGACAAGAAGAGCGCAATACTGGGCATGCCCAAGCACAAGCGTTGGTGCCTGCTGGCGAACTTCATTGACCGCACCATGATGCGTAACGACGTGTCCTTTGAAGTGGCCCGGCAGATGAAAGCCTTGGACTACACGCCTCAGGGCCATTTCGTAGAGCTGTTCCTGAACGGTGTCCACGTCGGAAACTATTACCTCTGTGAGCAGATAAAAGTTGACGAGAACCGGGTGAATATTGCGGAACTCGACGAAAATGCAACCTCTGGCTTAGGCATTACCGGTGGCTTTATTATGGAGATAGACTCACACTTCGATGAGCTTTTCCGCTTCAAGTCGCCTTATGCTGACCTGCCCTGGCAGTGTAAAAACCCCGACGAGGTCAACGAGGCCCAGTTTGAATACATACAAAACTTTGTAGGTGAAATGGAGTCCACGCTCTACGACCCCGTACGTTTCAGCAATCGTGAGTTTACGAAGTACATGGACTTAGAGAGCTTTGCTGACTGGTGGATTGTCTATGAGCTGACCATGAACTATGAGACGCGTGAACCCAACAGCAGCTTCATGCATAAAGACGCAGACACTGCCGAAGGCGTGGCAAAGATGAAGGCCGGACCGGTATGGGACTTTGACTATGGCACATTCCTGCTGGACTATACACATCAGTTCGGAACGAAGTACGACCTGTACTATCCGCGCCTTTTCGACGACCAAGAGTTCCGCCTGTTGGTCAAGAAACGCTGGGAACTTGCCAAGCAGGGTGGACTGCTTAATCATATCCTGGAGTACATTGACCGTAACGAAAAGCTCTTGGAAGCATCTGACGAGTTGAATGCCCCGATGTGGCCCGTCACCAGTTCCGACGACGTCAACAAAGACACCATGCTTAATTTCCACGATGCCGTGCACCGCATGAAGCAGGCGTTCACCCAGAAATACATCTGGTTAGAAACAGCAATCAATAATCTTTAACGAAACAAAATAGCAATGAAAAAAGTATTATTCCTTTCCATCCTTTTCTCCTTCATGACCTTGGCAGCTTCTGCTCAGGTATGGATAGGTGGCGAACTATATTTTAAGAGTAACTCTGCCTCACTTGGAGGACTCGAGGTTAACAGCAACAAGTCTCTCGGCATCTTGCCTGAGGTGGGCTACCAGTTGAGCGACAAGTGGGCTGTGGCCTTAAAGGCAGAATACAGTCACTCTAACGACGGCACTGTCAGCCTGACTGACCAGACACTTACTGGTAACATTAACAAGTTCAGCGTCATTCCCTTTGTACGCTATACCATCTACAAGACCAACAATTTCTCCTTCCTGCTTGACGGTGGCGTAGGTTATAGCTTGCTCGACATTTCGGGGTATAACAATGTTAACAGCTTCAGCGTTGCCGTCAGCCCTGCACTGGCTTACGACCTGAATGACCATTGGGGCCTGACAGCCCATCTGGGCAGAGTGGGCTATGAGCACCAGTGGACGGAGATTCGCAAGGAGAAACTAAAGAACAACGATTTCAGTTTCGACATCTTCGGCGGACTGACTTTTGGCATCCACTACAAGTTCTGAGTTACCGCTTGCTGAAAGCAAAGAATTTCTGACCTATATAGTTGATGAGCATAAACAGACCCGTGCCCACCAGCATGGCAATGTTCTCGACAATGGTCTTGCTGAAGTGCATGCTCTCCAAGGCATAGCGCGTAAGAGGCAGGGCCAGGCTGTAGGCTACCAGGTAGCACACAATGATGTTCAGCGTAAACTTAGCAATGCTTCGCCAGTCGTTGCCCTGATAGTGGAAGGTGAAGTGCTTGTTAAGGAAGTAGCTGAGTATGCTGCCAAAGAAATAGTCGCAGAACGAGCTGACCCAATAGCTGCAGCCGAAGACGTTGTAGAGCACGAACATGATGGCCGTGCCGAACAGCGTATTGACCACGCCGACAACCATAAAGGTCAGGAATGTCTTGTCAAATATTTTTTGCTGCATAGTCCTTCGTGTACATTTCGTAACAAAGTTTCAGCCATATCAGTGTGACGGGCAGAGCCTTCAGCGCGTATGGCTGCACCCACTCCTTGCGAAGGTAGGCCGGAAACAGGTCGCTGGGTGACAAACTGCTAAGCACAAAGGCAAACACCAGCAGGGCAATATCCCATTTTGTGCGTTGCCACGGGGCTGCTGTGTACCAGATGACAATACCGACAAAGGGAATAATATATCCGCTCGACTCACTGCCGGTAGAGAAAAGTACGACAAACATCAGCACCGATGCCAGCAGCGTCTGGCGGAAGGCCGTATGCTTGTACTGTGAGAAGCGCAGGTAGGGAAGGGCAAACAGCAGTATGCCCGGCAGGATGATCCACAAGTCGCTGAACGACAGTCCCGATACCCGGTGCGACATGCCAATGAGGGAGATGTTCTGGGCTATTGATTCCTGATTTTCACCGTTCTTCCCTATCAGACTGGCAAACCATTCCTGATACTGCCCCACAACGTATTCCGGACTGCTTACCAGCATGGGGGCTACGAAAAGAAGGGCTGCCCAGCCTATCAGCGACAGCACCAGGCGTAACTTGTGTTTCGAGAAGAAGAAAAAGGCCAGCCCTACGATGCCATACAGCTTTACCATGGTTCCCAGCACAATGAAAAAGGCTGCCTCGGCATCGCGCTCTTTCTCAATCAGGAAGAAGGCAAGGACAATGATGGCGGCAATGGCTATGTTGAACTGCTGCATATAAAGAGCCGTCAGCAATTCGTGGGCACAGAACCACAGCACGAACAATTGCTGGTAGTTGGTCAAGGAAGAGCGGCGGACAGCCACATACAGGAATAGTGACAACCCCACGCACCACAGCACCAGGCCCAACCATTCCGGAACAACGGCAAAGGGAGCGATGACCAGAGAGAAGACTGGACCGTAGTAGTTCACGTCGAAATACTCTGCAGGATAGGGAACATAGAGCGACAGCTGCTGCCATAAGTGCCAAAACACGCCACGGAAAACCAGGAAGTTATTGTGGCTGTGCATCTTCATGATGGCCGCCAACACACCGAGAAACAGCCACAGTCCCAGCAACGTGCGGTAGTCGCGGAAAAATGGCTTGGCCAGAAACGCCTTACACTTGTCAATCATTATTTATCTGTTTTGCTTGCAAAATTAATAATTATTTTCTATCTTTGCAAACATGAACGAGAAAAATAAGATTTCGGTCGTCATCAACACTTACAATGCTGAGCAACATTTGGACAGGGTACTGACGGCTGTCAGCGACTTCGACGAGATACTGGTCTGCGACATGGAGAGCACAGACCGCACGCTTGAGATAGCCCAAAAACATGGCTGCCGTATAGTTTCCTTCCCCAAAGGCGATGCCGTATGTGCCGAGCCGGCACGTACCTTTGCCATACAGTCGGCACGGTTCCACTGGGTCCTGGTGGTTGATGCTGACGAACTGGTTACCGCCGAGCTGCGACAATACCTATATAAGAGGATTGCCTCAGGCGACTGCCCTGAAGGACTGTACATTCCCCGGCGAAACCTGTTTCTGGGAAAGTATGAGCAGGGGTTTGCCTCTGACCATCAGCTACGTTTTTTCATTCGCGAAGGAACGGTGTGGCCTCCATACGTACACACCTTCCCCAAGGTGCAGGGCCGTGTAGAGAAAATTCCTGCCAACATTCGCAATGTGTGTCTTCTGCATTTGGCCGACGAAAGCGTAGCGCAAATCATAGACAAAAACAACCGTTACAGCAACGGAGAAGTGGAGAAACGGGCCGGCAAGCAATATGGGGCTTGGGCACTGGTATTTAAGCCTCACTGGAAATTCCTGTCAGAATTTATCCTGCGTGGTGGCTTCCGCGACGGGAAACGCGGGCTCATCAGGGCTGGCTTAAAGGCGACTTATCAGTTTTCCTTGATAGCCAAAATCATCGAGAAGCGACTGCGCGATGAACTAAAAGCGTCTTAGGAACATGAACAAGGTCCTCTATTATCTTACGTACGCCACGGTCTATCTGTTATCGCTCCTGCCTCTGCGGGTGCTATACCTGTTGTCCGACTTCTTTTTTCTGATAGTCTTTCATGTCATTAAATACCGGCGGAAACTGGTGTTTAAGAACCTGAGCGACTCGTTCCCCGAGAAAACACCCCACGAGCTGCACGTACTGGAACGCCGCTTCTACCACTGGTTCTGCGATTACCTGGTGGAGAGCATCAAGCTGCTCACTATCAGTGAGGAACAGCTGATGCGCCGCATGGTTTTCAAAGGCACGGAAGCCGTGGATGCTGTTGTCAGCGAGGGTCAGTCGTGTGCCGTCTATCTGGGACACTATTGTAACTGGGAGTGGATTACGTCGCTGCCTTTGTGGCTGACTCCTAAGGCCCAGTGCGGACAGATATACCATGTGTTGGAGAACAGCGACTATGATCGTCTGTTCCTGAAGCTGCGCCAGCGCATGGGGGCCGTCTGCATTCCGATGGCGGAGACGCTGCGCCGGATTATCAAATATAAACAAGAAGGCACGCCAGTGGTCATTGGCTACATCAGCGACCAGGTGCCTTTCTGGAACAACATTCACCACTGGTGCCAGTTTCTGAACCACGACACGCCCGTGCTGACAGGCACCGAGCGACTGGCCCGACAGACGGGGCACGCCGTGTTCTATCTGGATGTCACCCGTCCGAAGCGTGGCTACTATGTTGCGCAATTTAAGCTGATTACGCGCGCCCCCCAGCAGATGCACGATTATGCTATTACCGATGCGTATTTCCAACTGCTGGAGGAGTCCATTCGCCGTGCTCCGGAGTTTTGGCTCTGGACACACAACCGCTGGAAGCGAACCCGTGAAGAGTTTAACCTGCGTTACCATGCAGAGACGGGACGTGTTGATTTAAGGTCGTTAGAGGAAATCAAGAAAGAGAAGGGACAACTATGATTTTTGTACGTGACAAGGGACGAATGTGTAACAACATTTTGCAATATGGCCATGTTTATGCCTGGGGCAGGGAGCATGGGCGTAAGACCATGTCGATGCGCTTCGCCTACAAATACCAGTATTTCCACATTTGCAACACCCGATACCACAACTTCCTTGTCTATCTGTTTGCCAAATACGCTGAGAAACTTGGGCTCCTGCCTTCAGTCGCTTTTGACGAGGAAGGCATGAACTATGAAAATGAGGAACGCCACATGCTGACCCACACCCATCTTGTTGTAGAAGGTTGGTATGCCCGTTGGTACGACTTGTTCTTGAAATACAAGCAGGAAATCGTCCGGCTGTTTGCGTTCAACGAGTCAGTCACTTCACCTGTTGATGCGTTGTTAGGTTCCTTACCTGACCAAACCCTCCGCCTCGGGGTACACATTCGTCGTGGCGACTACCGCACTTGGCATAACGGGAAGTATTATTATACCGACGAACAGTACCTGTCGTACGTTCAGCAGTTTCTGGCCATGCACGCCCGGCAGAGCGTTGCCGTGTTCATTTGTGGCAACGACCCCGAATTGAACCAGGAACAGTTTCGCCAGTCGTTACAGGGCTGTACCGTGGTTTTCCCGGAGGGGAATCCCGGAGAGGACCTGTATCTGCTCTCTCGTTGTGACTATCTGATAGGGGCTCCCAGCACCTTTACCTTAGTGGCTTCCATGTATCATGACACGCCGCTTTGCTGGATAGAAAACGCTGACGCACCATTATGTGCCGACGCTTTCCGCAGTTTCGACTATCTGTTCCGCCATATTCATTAGCTTACTGCTTAGGGGTTAGGGCTGTAGGCGGTCCTGCGTCATGCGCTCCATGTATTGCTGGATGATGGCCTTCAACTCACGTTCCATCTCCTTAAATGAAGAATGAAGAATGGAGAACGAAGAATCTGCAGCCGCCGTTGTCCTTCCCACCAGGTTGTTTTTCATCATCGAATCAGTAAGTGCATACAGGCCCACGGTCTTCTGGCCGTCAAACTGCAGCACGTGGCCATGCTTGACGTACTGGTAAATGCCGTTCATGTAGTTCACTGCCCACGTATCCTCCGACGGAGTGTTAAGCACGTCGATGCCGAAGCCGAAGTAAGGTTTCTGGTAGTGCAGCATGCCCATCACCGTAGGCAGAATGTCAATCTGCTGGGCTATCTTATCCTCCATGCGTGGCTGTTCGGCTCCGCTGGCATCATAGATAATGATGGGCGAACAAAAGCCGCCGAGGTCTGTCTGGTAGTAGGCATGGTCTGACAGGTTTGTGTGGTCGCTGGTCAGCACGAAGATGGTGTTCCTGAACCAGGGTTCCTTGCTGGCTCGTTCGAAGAACTTGCCAATGGCCATGTCGGTATAGCGGATGCACTTATGAATTACGATGCCCTCCTCCGGATAAGTGTCCTTATATTGCTCCGGTATGGCATAGGGGTGGTGGCTGCTGGCCGTGAAGACAGCCGTCATGAAAGGCTCCTTCATCTCCGACATCTTCGTGGCAAAATACTGCAGGAACGGCTCGTCCCAGATGGCCCACATGCCGTCGAAATCCTTGTCGCCGCCGAAACGGCTGTCGGCATTATAATCCTCGCGACCATAATACTCCCGGAAGCCCGTACTGTTGGCAAAGGCCTGAAAGCCCATGGAGCCGCGCTGTGCACCGTGGAAGAAGGCCGTCTGGTAGCCCTCCTTGCCAAGTAGGTCGGCCATACCGCTCACGTGGTTCATGGAGGCAGGTGTCAGGAAGAAGGGTTCCACAAACATGGGTATGCTTGACAGAATGCTGGGCATGCCGTCGATGCTCTTTCGGCCGTTGCAGTAGCTGTGGGTGAAGGTGATGCTCTTGCTGATGAGTTCATCAACGTGAGGGGTATAGCCCTTGTACTTTCCGTTCTCTAATGTTTTGTTGAGAGCTCCGATGTACTCCCGTCCGAAGCTCTCCACGATGAGTACCACCACGTTTTTCTTGGTCAGCGTGTCGTGAACAGCCAGCGTGTCAGTCTCAGGATGGTGCACGGGGCTATACACCGCTTCCATCGTGGCAGCGTCGGTGAAATATTCGGGTACCACGAAGACGTCCTTGCCGATGGTCCGGTAAAGTGAGAAGGGCGTATTGAGCACCAGTGCAGC
>Ga0310691_10004330_pt1 | contig 16048 bp, 22 predicted proteins | sample 176DNAGHGlowgp2_FD_203887 | JGI IMG/M metagenome (GOLD analysis project Ga0310691, IMG submission 203887) | Sheep rumen microbial communities from Palmerston North, Manawatu-Wanganui, New Zealand - 1766 DNA GHGlow gp2 (v2) (version 2) | ecosystem: Host-associated > Mammals > Digestive system >...
CGCAGATTTTGCATCTGTTGTAAGCACGCGTCGAGTACTTCGGTGCTCTCTGCTGCTTCAGAATCATAGATTTCTTTGCCATAAATGCCTCCCCTATTACTTCGCAAACGGAGCACCGAGCAGCGTCAGCAGCTCTTTGGCCTCTTCGTCGGTGGTTGCGGTTGTGATAAAGTTGATATCCATGCCGCGAACCTTGTCGATCTTATCGTACTCGATCTCCGGGAAGATCAGCTGTTCCTTAATACCGGTGGAATAGTTGCCCTTGCCGTCGAAGGAGTTGGGGTTAATACCGCGGAAGTCGCGGACACGCGGGAAAGCAACATTGAAGAGCTTATCCACGAAGTCCCACATCTTCTCGCCGCGCAGTGTAACCTTCACACCGATCGGCATACCCTCACGGAGCTTGAAGTTTGCGACGGACTTCTTTGCGCGGCAGACAACCGGACGCTGACCGGTAATCAGGGAAAGGTCTCCCATAATCGCGTCGATTGCCTTTGCATTTTCCTTCGCCTCGCCTGCGCCGACATTGATGACGACCTTGTTCAGGCGCGGGATCTGCATTACATTCTTATAGCCGAATTTGCTCATCAGCGCCGGAGCAACGGTTTCGGCATAATAATTTCTCAGTCTTGCCATCATCGTTCTCCTTTACTCAAATGTAGCGCCGCACTTCTTGCAAACGCGCAGCTTAATCTTCTTGTCGCCCTTTTCCTCGATCTGATGACCGACTCTGGTGGGCTTGCCGCACTTGGGGCAGATGAGCTGCACCTTGCAGGCATAAATCGGAGATTCTGCCTTGATGATGCCGCCCTGCTGACCGACTCTGGTAGGCTTAACATGCTTGGTGATCATGTTGATGCCCTCAACGATGACCTTGCCTTCCTTCGGGCTGACTTCCAGCACCTTGCCGGTCTTGATCTTCTTCTTTTCGATGTCGGTGTACTTATCAGCGGGGTCACCGACCAGCAGGCGAACGGTGTCGCCCTTCTTTACATGAACTGTACTCATCGGGCACCTCCGGATCAAAGAACTTCCGGTGCGAGGGAGAGGATCTTGACATAGTCATGCTCTCTCAGCTCTCTTGCGACCGGTCCAAAAATACGGGTCCCACGGGGGGTCTTGTCATCCTTGATGATAACAGCGGCATTCTCGTCAAAGCGAATGTAGGTTCCGTCATCTCTGCGGAGACCCTTCGCGGAACGGACGATAACTGCCTTCACAACGTCGCCCTTCTTGACAACGCCGCCGGGTGTTGCTTTCTTAACGGAAGCGACAACGACATCACCGATATTCGCATAGCGTCTGCGGGTGCCGCCCAGCACGCGGATGCACATAAGCTCTTTCGCGCCGGTGTTGTCTGCAACCTTTAAGTAAGACTGCATTTGAATCACAGCAGGTTCCTCCTATCTGAACATTTCGCTGCACCGCACGGGATTTGCCGTCCGGATTCGCAGCGTCTGCAAATTTTTGTGGAAACTGAAACTTACTTCGCCTTCTCGATGATCTCGACAACGCGCCATCTCTTATCCTTGGAAAGCGGACGTGTCTCCATCACAAGCACGCGGTCACCGACTCTGCACTCATTCTTCTCATCGTGAGCCTTGAGTTTCACGGTGCGCTTCACGATCTTCTTATACAGCGGGTGCTGCACATTATCTGCAATCGCGACGACGACGGTCTTATCCATCTTATCGCTGACAACCTTACCCGTCCGGGTCTTTCTCAGGTTTCTCTCGACTGCTTCACTCATGACAATGTCCTCCTTCCTCATGCCTTTGCCGCAGGCTGTGCGGCACGCATGCAAGTCTTGACACGGGCGATATCCTTCTTGACTGCCTTCAGTCTTGCGGAATTCTCAAGCTGATTTGCAGCAAGCTGGAAGCGGAGGTTGAACAGCTCCTCTTTGAGGTTCTGGAGCTGCGCAGCCATTTCTTCATAGCTCATTTCTCTGATCTCGGAAGCTTTCATGCCTGTGCACCTCCATCCTGCTCATCTTTCGCAACAATCTTGCACTTAACGGGCAGCTTATGCATTGCAAGGCGAAGTGCGTCCTTCAGATCCTCCTGCGAAATCGGCTTATCCTTATCGGCACCGATCTCAAACATGACGCGGCCGGGCTTTACAACAGCGACCCAATACTCAGGAGAGCCCTTACCGGAACCCATGCGGGTTTCTGCCGGCTTCTCCGTAATCGGCTTATCCGGGAAAATCTTGATCCAAACTTTACCGCCACGCTTGATACGACGTGTCATCGCAATACGGGCAGCCTCGATCTGGTTGGAAGTAACCCAGGACGGCTCCAGAGCAACGAGGCCGAAATCGCCGTAGCAGACCTTGTTGCCGCGGTATGCCTTACCGGTGAGGCGTCCTCTGTGAACGCGGCGATACTTAACTCTCTTTGGAAGCAGCATTTGCGGAACCTCCTTCTCTTCTGTTCTGACCCTGCGGACGATCCGTGCGCGGTCTGCGATCTCCGTTATTGTTGTTGAAATCGCGGCGCGGTCTGCGGTCGCGGTCACCGCCGTTGCGGTCATCGCGGCGGCGTCTGTTGTCGCGCGAACGGTCGTTCTTTCTTTCGTAGCGCTCCTTATTGGCAGCAGCCTTTGCAGCGTCGCCCTTCAGGATCTCGCCCTTGTAGATCCAGACCTTGATGCCGATTCTGCCGTAGGTGGTGTTTGCCTCTGCAAAACCGTAGTCGATGTCGGCACGGATGGTCTGAAGCGGAATGGTACCCTCGTGATAGCACTCAGAACGAGCGATTTCAGCGCCGCCGAGACGGCCGCCGCACTTGATCTTGATGCCCTTCGCGCCGGACTTCATCGTTCTGCCGATGCTGCCCTTCATGGCGCGGCGGAAGGATACACGGTTCTCAAGGTCAGAAGCGATCTTTTCCGCAACGAGCTGTGCGGAGAGATCCATATTCTTGATCTCGATGATGTTGATAGAAACAGACTTGCCGATGCGCTTTTCAAGTGTAGCGCGGAGCTTGTCGATTTCGGTGCCGCCGCGTCCGATGATCAGACCCGGCTTTGCGCAGTGAATATGAACACGAACCTTTTCAGGAAGGCGCTCGATCTCGATGCGGGCAATGCCTGCCGCATACAGGGATTTCTTAATGAATTCGCGGAGGTTATAATCCTCTACGAGCGTATCGCCGAAGTGCTTTTTATCAGCAAACCAGCGGGAATCCCAGTCTTTGATTACGCCGACTCTCAGGCCGTGCGGATTCACTTTCTGTCCCATAGGATTTTATGCCTCCCTTTCCTTCAGAATAATGGTGATATTGGATGTCCGCTTGTTGATGCGGAACGCTCTGCCCTGTGCGCGGGGACGGATTCTCTTGAGAATCGGGCCCGGACCGACATAGCAAGCAGCAACATAAAGTGCATCCTTGTTCATCGAATGATTGTTGTCAGCATTTGCGATTGCCGAATTCAGCAGCTTCTTCACGATCGGGGAAGCCGACTTCGGTGTCAGGTCGAGCGTTGCAAGAGCCTTATCGACAGCCTGATTACGGATCAGGTCGAGGACGATCTGGACCTTTCTCGGGGAGATGCGCTCGCCGCGGAGAATCGCTTTTGCTTCCGGCTCTTTGATGTTTTCAATGTTAGCCACGCGAAATTTCCTCCTTCCGATTACTTCTTGCCGTTGTTCGACGTTTTGGAACCGGCATGGCCCTTAAAGGTTCTGGTCGGTGCAAACTCGCCGAGCTTATGACCGATCATTTCCTCAGTAACAAAGACCGGAATATGCTTGCGTCCGTCGTGAACCGTGAAGGTGTGGCCGACAAACTCCGGGAAAATGGTAGAAGAGCGGCTCCAGGTCTTGATGACCTTCTTTTCGCCGGTCTCGTTCATAGCGACAACGCGATTGTAGAGGGATTCCTGTACATAAGGTCCCTTCTTCACACTTCTGCTCATGAGTCAGCCTCCTTTCTTATTTACCGTTGCGGCGCTTCACGATGAGCTTATCGGAAGGCTTGTGATGCTTACGGGTTTTGTAACCGAGAGCGGGCTTGCCCCACGGGGTAACAGGACCCGGACGTCCGATCGGGGATTTACCCTCACCACCGCCGTGCGGGTGGTCATTCGGGTTCATAACAGAACCGCGGACTGTCGGGCGGATACCCATATGACGGGTACGACCCGCTTTACCGATGTGGACATTCTCGTGGTCGATATTGGAGACCTGACCGATCGTAGCCTTACCGATGACCGGAACCTTTCTCATTTCGCCGCTGGGCAGACGGATCAGAGCGTAAGCGCCCTCCTTGCCCATGAGCTGAGCCTGGTTGCCGGCGGAGCGGACGAGCTGACCGCCCTTGCCCGGATAAAGCTCGATGTTGTGGATGAAGGTACCGACCGGGATTGCAGTCAGCGGGAGTGCATTGCCCGGCTTGATGTCGCAGTCAGCGCCGCTGCGGACGGTATCGCCGACAGCCAGACCGTGCGGAGCGAGGATGTAGCGCTTTTCGCCGTCCTCATACTGCACCAGTGCGATAAACGCGCTGCGGTTCGGATCGTACTCAAGGGTCAGGACAGTTGCGTTGATGCCGTCCTTATTGCGCTTGAAGTCGATGATTCTGTACTTCGGGCGCGTGCCGCCGCCGTGATGGCGAACGGTGATTCTGCCGTAATTATTTCTGCCGGACTTCTTCTTGAGTGTGACGCAGAGGGACTTCTCAGGGCCGTTCTTGGACAGTCCGGAGTAGTCGGTCACGGTCATACCGCGGCGACCCGGCGTAGTCGGCTTATAAGCCTTAATTGCCATTTCTGATTTTCACTCCTTAAAATACAATGCTTTATTATCGGGAGCATGACTCCCATACGCTGCTGAACGGATTATCCGTTCAATCAGAACATGCCGTCGAAGAACTCGATGGTGCCGTTGCGCTTCTTGCCCTGGGCATCAGCGGAAGGCTCCGGATTGACGGTCACGATTGCCTTTTTCCAGGCGGAAGTTTTGCCGGTGTATCTGCCGACGCGCTTTTCGCGGGCACGCACACTGATCGTGTTCACCTTCGTGACCTCGACGTTAAAGAGCTTCTCAACCGCATTGGCAATTTCGATCTTGTTTGCATCCTTTGCAACCTTAAAGGTGTACTTACCGGTCGGCAGCATATCTGTGCTGCGCTCGGTGATGACCGGCTTCAGAATGATATCCTGCGGTGCTTTCATTTCGCATACACCTCCTCGATTTTTGCGACAGCGCCCTTGCTGACGATGAACTTATCGTAGTTCAGGATGTCATAGACATTCAGGGTATTGACCGCGGCGGTCTTGACGCCCGGAATGTTTGCGGCGCTCTTGTAAACCTGCTTGTCTGCGTCGCGTGTGACGATCAGAGCCTTGCCTTCAACCTTCAGGGCATCGAGCATCTTGACGATGGTCTTTGTCTTGAAGCCCTCGACTGCGAGGTTGTCGATCACGAGCAGATTCTCGTCTGCCAGCTTCTGGGAGAATGCGGAGAGCATTGCCAGACGGCGGACTTTCTTATTCAGAGTATAACGGTAGCTTCTCGGCTTCGGACCGAGTGCGACGCCGCCGTGATACCACTGCGGAGCACGGATGGAACCCTGACGGGCATGACCTGTGCCCTTCTGGCGATACGGCTTTCTGCCGCCGCCTGCAACCTCAGTACGGGTCAGCGTAGACTGTGTGCCCTGACGCTGATTTGCGAGATAATTCACGACAACTGCGTGCATCACTGCCTCATTCGGCTGAATGCCGAACACGGAATCATTGAGCTCGGTTTCGGAAACCTTTGCGCCGTTCATATCGTAAACAGGAACATTTGCCATTTCTGATTTCCTCCTTCCTTAACCCTTTTTCACGCTGTTGGTGATCGTGACGAGACTGCCCTTCGGACCCGGAATCGCGCCGCGGACTGCGATGAGATGATTCTCAGCGTCAACGGAGACGATGCGGAGATTCTGAACAGTGACGGTCTCTGCGCCCATGTGACCTGCAAGGCCCTTGCCCTTATAGATGCGGGACGGGGACGAGCAAGCACCCATAGAACCTGCCTGGCGGTGAACCGGACCGGTACCGTGCGTTTCCTTCAGTCTGTGCTGATTGTAACGCTTGATCGGACCTGCATAGCCCTTACCTTTGCTGGTGCCCTGCACATCCACGATGTCGCCTGCTTCAAAAATGCTCGGCAGGATCGAATCGCCGACGCTGTAAGCATCGCAGTCCTCAAGGCGGAACTCACGCAGTGTGCGCAGCGCACCGGTGTTTGCCTTGTCGAAGTGACCCTTCAGGGGCTTGTTGACCTTGTCGCCCTTAACGGCGCCGAAGCCGACCTGAATTGCATTGTAGCCGTCATTTTCCACGGTCTTCTTCTGAACGACGAAGCAGGGACCTGCCTCGACAACCGTGACCGGCACGACCTTGCCGGATTCGTCGAAGATCTGCGTCATGCCGACCTTCTTGCCAAGAATGGCTTTCTTCATGTTTGGTTTCCTCCTTGTGGTTATTGGTTGACGCTTCCGCGCCAACATGACCGGCGGCTTGAAGAAGCAGCCGCCTTACTCATTCCTGCTGTTTTGAGATTATTTCATCTCCATGTTGATGTCAACGCCAGCGGGAATTTCGAGTCTTGTGAGAGCGTCCATCGTCGCCTTGGTGGGACGAAGAACATCAATCAAACGCTTGTGGGTGCGCATCTCGAACTGCTCACGGCTGTCCTTGTACTTGTGCACCGCACGGAGAATCGTCACGATCTCCTTGTCAGTCGGAAGCGGGATCGGACCCGAAACCTTCTGTGCGCCGCCGCGCTTGGCGGTCTCTACGATCTTCACTGCCGCTGCATCAACGGTCGCGTGCTCGTAGCCTTTGATTCTGATTCTCAGTTTTTCGCTGCCTGCCACTTGATTACCCTCCTATAAGATTTAGTTTTGTTGCCTTGGGGGGATCGAAGTGAGTTCACATGTGTGCTTCATCAAGCTGTTCCGCGGAAGCCTCTTACAACTCCCCCGCGTGTTTCCTATGCTGTATTCCATAAAAAACCCCGACTGCAAGTCACCTTGCATCGGGCAGCTTCATGAGATCTCACAGGTCTGTCCTGTTTTTGTACGCAAAAAGTCCGGCGACCTTCCGAAAACGGTTTTCCTGACAGCAAAGCCCGTAAGATGACCATGCTGCCGCCTTCAACCAAAGTCCGGCGGTTTCGCGGCTTTTCGCACACACAGTGCCATATCTCAATTCGCCCGTCCAGCGGGACATGCTCCGCACGAATTCCCGGCACACAGCCGCAACCTCGTGTTTCACAGCATATCTTGTGCATCAGCCTGTTCATTATATCATAATTGCCGCAGAATTGCAAGTATTTTCCGGCAGTTCCCGCGAATTATCCTCAGAGAACTTTCACGAATATTCGTTCCGATTTTTGTGCATTTCGCTAACACTCCTTTTTTGTATACCGGACACGCCCTGCCGCATAGGCTTTACCGATTCCGTCCTCTGTTCACGAAAGGAGTGTTCCCGATGCAAGGACTGACCACAGCCGAGGCACAGAAAAAACAGCAGCAATACGGGCTGAACACGCTCGCGGAGCCGCAGCGTCCGCATCCCTTCCGCATATTCTTCGGGCAGTTCCGCGATGTCATGGTGCTGATTCTGCTGGCTGCCGCCGTCATTTCGTGGCTGCTGCACGAATACGCCGACGCCGCGACCATCGCGGTCATTGTCGTATTAAACGCCGCGCTCGGTTTCGTACAGGAATTCCGGACCGAGCAGACATTGCTCGCACTGCGCAGCATGACCGCGCCGACCGCACGGGTTCTGCGCGACGGAAAGCAGACTGTCATTCCGGCAGATCAGCTCGTCCCCGGCGACCGGATTCTGCTCGAAGCGGGTGACCGCGTTCCGGCAGATGCGGTCATCCGGCAGTGCGCGCAGCTTTTTGCTGAGGAATCCATCCTCACCGGCGAGTCGCTCCCGGTCAAAAAGCATCCGCGCAGCAGCGATTCACAAGAAAACGATAACGCAATCGGGCAGACTGACTATTTATATGCCGGAACCGCCGTCACACGCGGCACTGCCGAAGCAGAGGTCACGCACATCGGAAAATCCACGCAAATGGGTCAAATTTCACAGCTCTTAACCGATATTGAAAGCACACAGACGCCGCTGCAAAAGCGTCTCGCCGAGCTCGGCAGGGTCGTGGCGGTAATCTGCCTTGCGGTTTGTGTATTGGTATCCCTTGCGGGAATCCTCCGCGGTGAGCCGGTTTTTGATATGCTGATGACCGGAATCACAATCGCAATCGCCGCCATTCCGGAGGGGCTGCCCGCGACTGTCACAATCGCGCTGGCGCTTGCCGTCCGGCGGATGCTCGCGAAAAATGCACTGGTCAATCGCCTGCACGCGGTCGAAACGCTCGGCTGCGCGTCGGTGATCTGCTCCGACAAAACCGGCACAATCACCGAAAACAAAATGACCGTGCAGGCGCTCTGCACCGCCGATTCGGACTACGCACTCTCCGGCACAGGCTGGCAGAAAAGCGGCACGCTCTCGCAAAATGGCGTCCCGTGTACCATCCGAAGCAATCCGGATCTGCTGCCGCTCCTGCGCTGTGCAGTGCTCTGCAATCATGCTGCACTTTCGGACGGCACCGACGGAGAATGGGCAGTTTCCGGCGACCCGACCGAAGCGGCTCTGCTCGTCGCGGCGGCGAAATGCCGCACAACACCCGACAGCTTTTCCCGCTACCGTCTCACTTCCGAGATCCCGTTTGACAGCGATACCCGCTCTATGACCGTGTTTTGCCAATCGGAAAACGGCATACTCGCCTGCTCCAAGGGCGCAATTGATGTCATCCTGAAAAACTGCGCCTATTATCGCGAGGGCGGCAGAATTCTGCCGCTGACCCCGCAGAAGCGTGCAGCACTGAGCTGCAAAGCGGACGCACTCGCCGGTGACGCACTGCGCGTTCTCGCCTTTGCCGAGCAGGAGCGTGTCACCGCATTCACACAGCCTGATGCGATGGTCTTTCTCGGCATGAGCGGGATGCTCGACCCGCCCCGTGAGCAGGCAAAGCGTGCGATCGCCGACTGCACACGCGCCGGCATCCGTGTTGTCATGCTGACCGGCGACCACATCAAAACTGCCGCGGCAATCGCGGCAAAGGCGGGCATTCCGCACGCAGAGCACGCGATGACCGGCGCCGAGCTTGACCGGCTCACCGACACGGAGCTCGACGCCTGCCTTGACCGCTATGCCGTTTTCGCACGCGTTACCCCTGCGCATAAGCTGCGTCTCGTGCGGGCATTCCGCCGAAAGGGGCATATCTCTGCGATGACCGGCGACGGCGTAAATGACGCACCGGCGGTCAAAGAGGCGGATATCGGCGTCGCTATGGGCAAAAACGGCACCGACGTCACACGGCAGGCAGCGGATATCATTCTGCTTGACGACCGCTTTGATACTATGGTTTCTGCGGTCGAGCAGGGGCGCACGGTCTATGCAAATATCCGCAAATTCGTGCGTTATCTGCTCGCCTGCAACATCGGCGAGGTGCTGACGATGTTCGCCGGCATCCTCATGGGGATGCCGATGGTGCTGCTTCCGACACAGATTCTGCTCGTCAATCTGATGACAGACGGGCTGCCTGCGGTCGCGCTTGGGCTGGAGCCGCCCGCTGCCGACGTCATGCGGCGCCCGCCGAGAAAGGCGTCCGACAGTTTTTTTGCCGGCGGGCTGCTCTCTCGAATCATCTTCCGCGGTATTTTCATCGCCGTTTCGACGCTGTTCTCGTTCACGACCGTTCTGCGCATCACCGGCAGCCTGCCCGCCGCCCGCACCGGCGCGCTCGTCACGCTGATCTGCTCGCAGCTTCTCCATGTATTTGAGTGCAAGCGCGAGGACGGCACGCTGTTTTCTGTCCCGTATTTCTCAAACGGCAAGCTGATTCTCGCAGTGCTGTCCTCAGCGGCGGTGACCTTTGCGGCGCTGCGGATCCCTATGCTGCAAAGGGTTTTCTCGACGGTCATGCTGCCGCCCGCTGCAATGCTTGCCGCGCTGGGATGCAGCCTTGCCGTGCCGCTCGCCGCCGCGCTGACCGCCCGCATCGGTTCACCGCACACAGAATCCGTCCGGCGCATTACAGCACGGGAATCGGAATGATACTATATATAGTAGAAAGGACGGGGATTGCCCCGTCCTTTCAGTTTGTCGAGAAACTTCATTAAGAATCATTTTTGAAGTTTTGATCAAACTTTTTCAAAAGTTTGCGGGGTCAAGGGGCAGCGCCCCTTGCCGCTCGTCGCAACGAGCGGAATTCTCATATTTGCGTTCAAAAGCGCTAAAGATGGGGGCTTGGGGGAAGGAAAACAAGAGTTTTCCTTCCCCCATTTATCCATAACATATTCTTCTTTTTCAGTATCTGTATTTTGAAGAGAAGGACTTTATCGACAGACTGAAAGGAAGGGGATTGCCCCGTCTTTTTTACTGTTTCGTTCTGCATGAGCTCATTTCTGATTTTTGTCCTTATACAAATCCGAAAGGCGCTGTGAACCCTGATCTTTCAGGCTGTCATTTGTCTTTTTCGCCCATAGCTTCCTGAAAACATTGAAAATTTTTTCAAACAGATTGTCCACCAGAAAGTCCAAGATGATGCAGACAACAACAATTCCTATGGCAACTCCTATTATCATAATCCTTCACATATTCTTTCCTGATTAAAAAAACTTGGAAGAACCCTTCCATGTAATAGCTTCCGACGTAATTCTTGTGTTGGGGCAAAACGCAAGGAATGTCTTTTCGATCGCGGTAAGCAGCATATTGAGATGGTAGACATTCGGTCCTGCATATCTGGATTGCGAATACTGCGTCAACTGGAACGAAAAGCTGACCACCTTCTCAATCTCGCCGTCATCTGTCCGGATCAGTGAAGCCTGCCAGCGTTTGCCGCTGTAGTTCATCTGGGTTTCGTAATCTCCCTCCATGTACGATACAACGCCGGTCGCCTTGACTGCATCGGTAAGTGCGGCAAAGAACGCGGCTTTATCCTCAATTCTTGCAACATAATTGTACTTCATTTTATAGAAATACATCTTCCTCTTAATGATCTTGCCCTGCGAGACATAAATATTCGTTCTGACCGTTCCGACAACGATAATCAAAACAATCAGAAAAACAAGGAAACCCAGCCCCAAGTAAAGGGGCGTCAGATTCTTAGTTTCTCTATGTAAATCCGCCAACATCAATACGCGGCTAAAATCCATATGCATTCACCCTTTTCATTTTCAGCATTATGCTGTTATAATAAAGCCAAACTGTGATAGTCCTGTGAAAGCAATGTGAAAGCCATGTGAGACTACACTTTATATTTCCATAGTCATCCGCCCGCTTCCGACCGATTTCGCACGGAATATGCGGTACAATATAAGAACCACAAAAAGAAAGGACGCAAAGCGCTATGGTTGAACTGAAAGAAGAACCGAAAAAGCTCACGGCAATGCTCAGCGGCGAGCTCGACCACCACCACGCAAAAGAGATCCGTGAGGCGATTGATTTCGCCGTCCGCGAACAGCTCCCGCAGATTCTTGTGCTGGATTTCCGGCAGGTCACATTCATGGACAGCTCCGGCATCGGGCTCATCATCGGCAGATCGCGCTTGCTCGAAGAGACCGGCGGTTCGCTTGAAATCCATAATCCCTCGCAGCAGATCAGCAAGGTGCTGCGGCTGTCCGGCGCGGACAGGCTCGCGGTCATCCGCGAAACCGTAAACGGAAAGGAGCCGGAACATGAATACGCTCAATGAGTTGAAATGCACCTTTCCGGCACGCTCCGAGAACGAATCCTTTGCACGGACGATGGTCTGCGCCTTTGCCGCGCAGCTTGACCCGACCGTTGAAGAGCTTGCCGATCTCCGCACTGCCGTCTCAGAGGCGGTCACGAACAGCATTGTCCATGCCTACCGCAATCGGGAGCCCGGGCTGATTGCCGTAACGGTTCGGCTTCTGCCGGACAATATCATTTACATTCGCATCGCTGATAAAGGCTGCGGCATTGCCGATATTGAACAGGCGATGCAGCCGCTCTTTTCGAGCGCCCCTGCCGAGGAGCGCGCCGGTCTCGGCTTTACGGTCATGCAGAGCTTTACCGACCGGCTTTCCGTCCGCAGCCTGCCCGGACACGGCACAACCGTGACCATGCGAAAAAAATTGCAGCATGGCGCAGAATAATCCGATCGCCGCAGAGGAACATCTCGGGCTGGTACATCTCTGTGCAAACCGCTTTCGCGAACGCGGCATCGAATATGAGGAGCTCTACTCTGCGGGCTGTATGGGGCTTGTAAAGGCAGCAAATGCGTTTGATCCCGAACGCGGCGTGTGCTTTTCAACCTATGCGGTACCGGTCATCATCGGAGAGATCAAGCGTCTGTTCCGTGAAGGCGGCAGCGTGCATATCGGCAGGCGGCTGCGGTCCGTCGCACAGCAGGCAGCCCGTGCTGCCGAACAGCTCCGGCAGAAAAACGGCAGAGAACCGACTGTCCGCGAGGTTGCAGAAGCACTTGGCATCTCCGAGACGGAAGCCGCAGAGGCGCTCTGCGCGGCGCAGCCGGTTATGTCGCTGACAGCCGAATCGGAGGACGGCGACACGGTGCTTGATGTGCCTGTCCCCTCCCCGGAAAATGCCTTGCAGGAGCATCTCGCCTTGCAGCAGGTACTCGCGCTGCTCAGCGAGCCCGACCGGGAACTCATTGCACTGCGCTATGAACAGTGCATGACGCAGACAGAGGCGGCAAAACGCCTCGGCATGACGCAGGTGCAGGTTTCACGCCGCGAAAAAAAGATTCTGCTGTTTCTCCGCAATGCACTGATGCAGTGAGCCTTGACGAAACTGCCCCTTTCATGGTACAATAAAGGCAGAAAAACCGGAAAGGGTGATTGCTATGAAATATCTGATCGTGGACGGAAACAGTATCCTGAACCGCGCTTATTACGGCGTCAAGCCGCTCTCAAACCGCAAGGGCATTTTCACAAATGCGATCTACGGCTTTTTCAATATTCTGCTGAAGGCGGCGGACGATGTAAAGCCGGACGAGCTGATTGTCGCATTTGACCGCAAAGAGCCGACCTTCCGCCACAAGGCTGACGCCTCCTATAAGGCAAACCGAAAAGGAATGCCGGAGGAGCTCGCGATGCAGATGCCATATACCAGGCAGATTCTGACGGCGCTGGGCTATGCAGTCGTGACCTGTGCCGGCTGGGAGGCAGACGACATCCTCGGAACGCTCTCAGCCGCCGCCGCAAAGGACGGCGCAGAATGCGTGATTCTCACAGGAGACCGCGACAATTTACAGCTCATCAACGAGTATGTTACGGTGCGGCTTGCAACAAATAAGGAGCCGATTCTCTACACAGAAGCGAAATTCCGCGAGGATTACGGCTTTGCGCCAAAAGGGCTGATTGACCTGAAAGCACTGATGGGCGACAGCTCCGACAACATCAAGGGCGTTGCCGGAATCGGCGAAAAGACAGCAAAATCGCTGATTCAGGAGTATGGCAGCATTGAGGCGCTGTATGCGGCGCTGCCCGACGCAAAGCTGACGCCCGCAGTCCGCAGAAAGCTCGAATCGGGCGAAGCGGACGCAAAGCAGAGCAAATGGCTCGCGACAATCGTCACGGATGCGCCGGTTTCGGTCAATCCGGCAGACTATGCGCGCAAACCGCAGGATACCGAAACGCTCTCCGCCATACTGACTGAGCTGGAACTGCACAAGCTCATGGACCGGCTCCATGTAGAGGCGGCGGCGCTGCCCGCTGATGCGGAAGATGACAGCGAAACCGTGTTTGTCATGCCGGAAATCGTGAAAATTACGCCGGAAATGATGCAGGAAATCTGCGAAAGCACCGAGCCGGTTGATTTTCTATACAGCGGGCATGTGCTTCGTGTTGCCTGGAACGGAAAAGCCGGTTCGGTCACGGACGCGGCGCAGATTTTCCGCTTCCTGACAGGCAGCGCGCCAAAGCGCACATTTGACGCCAAGCCTGTTTACCGGATGTGCATGGAGGCCGGCGATACGCTGCACAATCTCTTGCTTGATGCAGTGATCTGTGCCTATCTGCTGAACCCTTCGGCAACCGATTATGCGATTCGGACGCTTGCCGCTGAGGCAAAGCTGCCCTATCCGGAGGATGCGGGCGAGTTTGCGGATATCGCCGTATTGCCTGCACTTTCGGACTATCTGGAACAGCAGGTCTCGGAACAGGGCATGGAAGCGCTGCTGCGGGAGATTGAGCTGCCGCTGGTGGAGGTGCTCGCGGATATGGAGCACAGCGGCGTGCGCATCGACGCGGACGGCGTGCGGCATTTCGGCGAAAACCTCGAAACGGAAATCGCGGCACTGCAAAATCGCATCTATGAATATGCGGGGCATGAATTCAACATTCTCTCCCCCAAGCAGCTCGGAGTCATACTATTTGAGGAGCTGGCACTGCCCGCCGGAAAGAAAACCAAAACCGGCTGGTCTACCAATGCCGAAGTGCTTGAGGGGTTACGGGGTCAGCACCCGATTGTCGATCTGATTCTGCAATACCGGCAGCTCACAAAGCTCAATTCGACCTATGTCGAGGGGCTGCTGAAAACCGTCGCACCGGACGGACGCATTCACACCTGCTTTAAGCAAACCGAGACCCGGACAGGCAGAATTTCCTCCACTGAGCCGAATCTGCAAAATATCCCTGTCCGGACGCCGCTCGGACGCGAAATGCGGAAATTCTTTATTGCAGAGGAAGGGTGCGTGCTGCTCGATGCCGATTATTCGCAGATTGAGCTGCGTCTGGTCGCGCATCTCTGCGGCGATGAGAATATGCGCCGATCCTTTGCGGAAAACCGCGACATCCACCGGACAACCGCCGCACAGGTTTTCAATATGCCGGAGGATATGGTTACAAAGGAAATGCGAAGCGCCGCAAAGGCGGTCAATTTCGGTATTCTGTACGGCATCGGCGCATTCTCGCTCTCAAAGGATATCGGTGTGTCCGTTGCAAAGGCAGACCGCTATATCAAGGATTATCTGCACTCCTTCCCGCGTGTGGAACAGTTCATGAACGATACCGTTGCCCGCGCAAAGGAAACAGGCTATGTGACGACGCTGTTCGGCAGAAAGCGCTTTGTGCCGGAGCTGCGGATGAGCAATAAGGTTGTGCAGGCAGCCGGCAGAAGAATCGCAATGAATACGCCCATTCAGGGCACAGCCGCCGATATCATCAAAAAGGCTATGGTCAAAGTATGGCGCAGGCTGCGTGATGAGGTGCCGTCCGCAAAGCTCATTTTGCAGATTCACGACGAACTGATCGTCGAGGCACCGACCGATGCCGCAAAGCAGGCAGCAGAAATTCTGCATACGGAAATGGAGCAGGCGTGTCAGCTTTCCGTTCCGCTGACGGCAGAGGTGCAGGAGGGCAGAAGCTGGTATGATGCAAAGGGCTGATCTCCGGATTGAGATGTTTTCTACGGAAAACATCCATGCCGTTGCAGAGCTGGCAAAGGAATGCTTTACAACACCCTGGTCAGAGGAAATTTACCGGCGGGAGCTCGAAAACCCGCAGTCAGTCGGATTTGTCTGCATGAAAAACGGAAAGGCTGCGGGTTTCATTCACTGCAATTATGTGCTGGACGAACTGACGCTGAATACGCTCTGTGTCGCGGAAGAATACCGGCGGCAGGGAATCGCAAGGGCGCTCTGGGAAAGTGTCCGGGAGATGATGCAGGGCGTCTGCACGGTATGCTATCTTGAGGTGCGGGAGAGTAATCTTCCGGCAAGGACGCTTTATGAATCGCTCGGCTTTGTGCAGAGCGGATACCGCCCGCGCTATTACAGCAAACCCGAAGAAGCCGCCGTGCTGATGACGGCTTCGCTCAATGAATCATGAAACGAAAACGGCAGGAACATAATTTGTTCCTGCCGTCAGTCTGTAGAAAAAGGTATCGCTTCGCGATGATTGAAATTGGGCTCCGCCCAAACCCGCCAAAGGGACATTGTCCCTTTGGAATCCCATTATAAACAAAATGAAAGAAAATGCGTGATTTTTCAT